>Ga0007876_1000512_pt1 | contig 14597 bp, 6 predicted proteins | sample CryBogCBH24Aug09_FD_70958 | JGI IMG/M metagenome (GOLD analysis project Ga0007876, IMG submission 70958) | Freshwater microbial communities from Crystal Bog, Wisconsin, USA - CBH24Aug09 | ecosystem: Environmental > Aquatic > Freshwater > Lake | place: Crystal Bog, Wisconsin, USA | collected...
ATTATTATTATTATTATTATTATTATTATTATTATTATTATTATTATCACATATAAGTGGGTAGTAAAAGAAAAGTACATTGATTTTTTATCAAAACCAGTTTGGATATTCCATTTATAATTTATAATTAATATATAATGGAAAGAAGCAAATAAATTAACTAAAATATGGTATAATATTATAAATTTTATTTTTATTATCTTTAATTAAAAAATACTAAAAATAAAAATTTAATAAGCTTAATTTTTTCACACTACTATAATAATTTTTCTATAGTACTAATATAAATAATTTATTAAAATGATGCATATGTAAATGGTGTATTATCATTTTTTTTAATTTTATGTATATTATTATTATCACATACAGGTGGCCTAGGTAAAAGTACATTAGTAGGTGTTTTATCAAAACCAGTTTGGACATTCCATTTATAATTAAAAAAATTATCTATTGAATTTCCATTCATACTATTAAATATACTGTCAGATACAGGAGAAAAAATTATTTTTGATAATTTAAGTTTATCTTCTAAATATGTAATAGCTGTTTTAGTATCAATATCTCCTTTTATAATTTTATTTTTAATATTATTAATTTCATTTTGACTTAATATTTGATTTTTTAACAATGTATTATATAATAATTGAAAATAATTATCTGATGTATTTTTTAAATGTAAAGAAATATCTTTTATTTTACTATCTAAGTCTGATTTTATTTTATTAATTTTATAATCACATGTAATATCATTATTATCCATATTATTAATATAATCTAATTTATTTTGTATATCATGTAATTTAGTATATAAACTATTATTTAATTCTTCCAATTTAGAATATTGATATGAATATTCAGAATCTTTAAAATAATTAGGAATTATATTATTTGAATTATAGTCATTTTTATTTATTTTATTAATATCAACCAAGTTACTAGAATAATTATTATATTGTGATGAATAATGTTGTATTATATCTTTATTTTGGTCTCCTTTTTCTTTAGATGAATAATCTTGTTGTTTTTGTTGAGAATATTTTGTTAATCCTTGTTGTTGATATTCTTGGGTTTGTATTAACCCTTGTTGTGGATATCCTTGTCCTTGCGTTAACCCTTGTTGTGGATATCCTTGTCCTTGCGTTAACCCTTGTTGTGGATAGCCTTGGGTTAATCCTTGACCTTGTGGTAATCCTTGTTTTGGATATTCTTGACCTTGTGTTAATCCTTGGTCTTGTGTTAATCCGTGTTGTTGTGGATATACTTGACCTTGTGTTAATCCTTGTTGTTGTCCTTGTTGTTGATAGCCTTGGGTTAATCCTTGACCTTGTGTTAATCCTTGGTTTTGTGTTATTCCTTGTTGTTGCCCTTGTTGTGGATATCCTTGACCTTGTGTTAATCCTTGTTGTTGCCCTTGTTGTGGATATCCTTGGCCTTGTGTTAATCCTGGTCCTTGTTGTTGTCCTTGTGTTAATCCTTGTTGTGGATATCCTTGGCCTTGTGTTAATCCTTGTTGCGGATAGCCTTGGGTTAATCCTGGGCCTTGTTGTTGTCCTTGTGTTAATCCTAGTCCTTGTTGTTGTCCTTGTGTTAATCCTTGTTGTGGATATCCTTGGCCTTGTGTTAATTCTTGTTGCGGATAGCCTTGGGTTAATCCTGGGCCTTGTTGTCCTTGTGTTAATCCTGGTCCTTGTTGTTGTCCTTGTGTTAATCCTGGTCCTTGTTGTTGTCCTTGTTGTGTTAATCCTTGTTGCGAATAGCCTTGGGTTAATCCTGGGTCTTGTTGTTGTCCTTGTGTTAATCCTGGTCCTTGTTGTTGTCCTTGTGTTAATCCTGGTCCTTGTTGTTGTCCTTGTGTTAATCCTGGTCCTTGTTGTTGTCCTTGTGTTAATCCTTGTTGTGGATATCCTTGGCCTTGTGTTAATCCTTGTTGTGAATAGCCTTGGGTTAATCCTGGCCCTTGTTGTTGTCCTTGTGTTAATCCTTGTTGCGGATAGCCTTGGATTAATCCTGGTCCTTGTTGTTGTCCTTGTGTTAATCCTTGTTGTTGTCCTTGTGTTAATCCTTGTTGTGGATATCCTTGGCCTTGTGTTAATCCTTGTTGCGGATAGCCTTGGGTTAATCCTGGTCCTTGTTGTTGTCCTTGTGTTAATCCTTGTTGTTGATATCCTTGGCCTTGTGTTAATCCTTGTTGCGGGTAGCCTTGTGTTAATCCTGGTCCTTGTTGTGGATAGCCTTGGGTTAATCCTGGTCCTTGTTGTTGTCCTTGTGTTAATCCTTGTTGTGGATATCCTTGGCCTTGTGTTAATCCTTGTTGTTGTCCTTGTGTTAATCCTTGTTGTGGATATCCTTGGCCTTGTGTTAATCCTTGTTGTTGTCCTTGTGTTAATCCTTGTTGTGGATATCCTTGGCCTTGTATTAATCCTTGCCCTTGTTGTTGTCCTTGTTGCAAATAGCCTTGGGTTAATCCTTGCCCTTGTTGTTGTCCTTGGCCTTGTGTTAATCCTTGTTGTTGTCCTTGTTGTGGATAGCCTTGGGTTAATCCTTGCCCTTGATGTTGTCCTTGGCCTTGTGTTAATCCTTGTTGTTGTTCTTGTTGTGGATACCCTTGTGTTAATCCTTGGTGTTGTCCTTGTTGTGGATAGCCTTGGGTTAATCCTTGGCCTTGTGTTAATCCTTGTTGTTGTCCTTGTGTTAATCCTTGTTGGCCTTGTGTTAATCTTTGTTGTCCTTGTTGTTGTCCTTGTATTAATCCTTGTTGTTGTCCTTGTGTTAATCCTTGTTGTTGTCCTTGTGTTAATCCTTGTGTTAATCCTTGTGTTAATCCTTGTGTTAATCCTTGTTGTATATATCCTGGGCTTTGTTGTCCTTGTGTTAATCCATGTTGTTGATATCCTTGACCTTGTATTGACCCTTGTTGTGTATATCCTTGACTTTGCATGAACCCTTGTTGTTGCCCTTGTTGTAATCCTTGTAAATATTCAAGTTCTTTATTTTTTTCTTTATTATATAAATTATTTAGTTGGTTTTGATTTTGATTTATCTCAATATTTTGGACTATTGATGGTGTTGATTGTACTTGTTGTTGTGATTGTTGCGTTGATTGTAGTAAATTTGATGGTTGTACTGATTGTTGTGATGATTGTAAATATTGTGATGAATGTAAAGGTTGTGTTGATTGTATTAAATCTGATAGTTGTAATGATTGTTGTGATGATTGTAAATATTGTGATGAATCTAAAGGTTTTGTTGATTGTATTAAATTTGATGGTTGTAATGATTGTAAATATTGTGATGAATGTAAAGGTTGTGTTGATTGTATTAAATTTGATGGTTGTAATGATTGTGTTGATTGTATTAAATTTGATGGTTGTAATGATTGTGTTGATTGTATTAAATTTGATGGTTGTAATGATTGTTGTGATGGTTGTATTAAATTTAATGGTTGTAATGATTGTTGTGATGATTGTAAATATTGTGATGAATGTAAAGGTTGTGTAGATTGTAAATATTGTGATGAATATGAAGGTTTTGATGATTGTAGTAAATTTATTTTACTAGATGTATTTTGATTATAATTTTGTGATTCATTTGAATTAGAATATGAAATTTTTTGTGTATTAATACTTGAAGTAGGATATAATTGTGAATATTGGTGGATTTCTTTAGGTAAATTAATTAAAGAATATAAAGGTGCTAAAGAAGAATAATTAGATGAATAATAAGGCGCAACTTGTAAAGAACGAGATAAATTAGGGGAAATAGATTGATTATTACCATTTATACTATTATTATGAATAATACCTAAACTTTTATATATATTATTAATTTGATGGAATGAATAATTAGTATTAAAGAATGCTGTTAATTCATCTAACATTAATGAAGTATTTGTAGGTGATGCTAATAATTGTTTAATTTTTTTTAATGCTGAATATTCAGGTAAAGATAAATCTACATTGTCTAAATTGATATTACCAAAAATATCATTAAATAAATTAATTATTTTTGTTTCATTTCCTGATAAACTCATTATATATATAGGTATATATATATATATAGATATATAATTTAATTATATTTTATATGAAATAAAGTAAATACAACAGTATCAATAAATAGTATAAAAGATAAATCGTTATTTTTAATTATTGTATTTGGTATCAATTTAAATATACAAAATAAAATAATAATAATTATAAATAATTTTAAAAGATAATTAATATAATTTTTAATCATTAGTATTATTAATTATAATAGATTTTTTATTAAAAAAAATCAATAAAATTAAAATAATAATAATTAATAAAAAATGTATAATAAATAATAAAGATGCAATTTTAATATATGGATATATTTTATTTAAAAATTTAAATAAAATAGGATTTAATATTTCCTCTTCTATCTTTTGTTGATTATCATCTTTTTTAATTTCTGTAATAACTTTAAATAATATATTTTTTGTTAGTTTTTCAACCATTAATTATTATGGGAAAAATATTTAAATTAAAAAAATTGATTATTTAATTATATAAAGATTTAATATCTACATATAATAAATGTCGATTGATCCAAAATATTATTCTGAAGATGTTAAAATAATAAAAAAAATAGAATTTTCAATATTTACAAATAAAGAAATAAAATCCTATTCATCCGTGAGTAATGATCCTTTTGGTATTAATTTACCTGAATCATATGAAAATTATGAACCTAAAAAGGGGGGATTAGTTGATTTACGTTTAGGAACATGTGACATATATTTAAATTGTACAACATGTGGATTAAATTCAATAGAATGTCCGGGACATTTTGGTCATACTGATTTAGCAGAACCAGTATTTCATTATGGATTTTTTCCTTATTTAAAAATAATATTACAATGCATATGTTTACAATGTTCTAAAATATTAGTTGAAAAAATTGAAGTTGTATATAAAAAATTAGTAAATAAAAAACCAGAAGCTAGATTTAAAGAAATAAAAAATATTACAAAAAATATTAATTATTGTTATACATGTGGAACTCCGGTAGGAAAAATTAAAAAAGAAGAAAAAGAAAGTACAGCATCATTAAGATTAATATTAGAACGTGATGTTGGAATTCAATTAACAGATGAAAAAACAGGAGATATTAAAGATATAATAAAAAAAATAACAAAAATATTAACACCAAGAGATTGTTATAATATATTAAGAAATTTATCAGATACAGAATGTTATATTTTAGGTTTTAATCCTAAATATACAAGACCTGAAGATTTAATTATTCAAAAATTTCCAATTCCACCAACAATTATAAGACCAACAGCAAAAATAGATTTTTTACAGGCTTCAACAATGGAAGATTCATTAACATTAAAAATTGCTGATATAATTAATGCTAATTTGCGTGTTCGTTCACAATTATATAAAGAAGTTGTAAGTAATGAATTATCTACTTATAATCAAGATATAAGTAATTTATTACAATTTCATATAATAACCTATTATGATAATGAATCATTATCATTACCACGCTCAGAATTTAAAACAGGAGGAAAACCCACAAAATCAATATCAGAAAGAATAAAAGCTAAAGAAGGTAGAGTGCGAAGTAATTTAATGGGTAAAAGAGTTGATTTTTCTGCACGATCAGTTATTACTCCAGATCCTTATATTAATATTGATGAAGTAGGCATTCCTAAAAAAATAGCAATAGAATTAACTATACCAGAAGAAGTAACACCATATAATATAAAACAATTAACAGAATTAGTAAGAAATGGTAGGGATATTTATCCTGGTGCAAATTTTGTATTTAGAACAATTTATAAAGATGGAAAAACAGAAATACAAAAAATAGATTTAAAATATAGAAAAAAATCAATTAAATTAAATATTGGTGATATAGTAGAAAGACATTCAATTAATGGAGATTATGTACTTTTTAATAGACAACCTACATTACATAAACCATCTATGATGGGTCATAAAATACATGTTTTAAATAGAGATGATATAAATACCTTTAGAATGAGTGTAAGTATATGTAATCCATATAATGCAGATTTTGATGGTGATGAAATGAATATACATATGGCACAATCTGTTCAAGCTAGAAATGAACTTAAACGTATTGCCAATGTAAAATATCAAATTATAGGGGCTAAAGATTCAAATCCTATAATTGGGTGTGTACAAGATTCATTATCAGGATTATATTTATTAACAAAATTAAATAATAAACTTCCAGGATCAATAATTAGTAATTTTTTATGTAATACAAGTTCAGAAACAAAATATAATATAGATAAAAACAAAGTATATACAGGTCATGAAATATTTTCATATATAATTCCAGATGGGATAAATAATATAGTTAGTAAAAATAATAAAATAATTTTTGAAATAAATAATGGTATATTTAAATTAGGAACATTAGATAAATCTACATTATCAACAGTTAAAAATTCAATTATACATTTTATATGGGATAAATATGGTCCAGATAAAACACAAAAATTTATAGATGATGCACAAAAATTAGCATTAGAATTTTTAAATTATAAAGGTTTTACAATAGGTATAAAAGATTGTATTATTGAAGAAAAAATAGAAAATCAAATATTATATTTTATAGAAAATAAAATTTTAGAATATAAAATATTATTAACTCAATATGAAAATGATATAGATCAAATTGATACTTCAATAATTGAAACTAATTTATCAGCTGAATTAAATTCATTCAGTACAGATATTGGAAATATGATATTTAAAAATTTAGATCCATTAAATAATTTATTTGTATGTATAGATTCTAAAGCAAGAGGTAATATAATGAATTTACAACATATAATGGGATGTGTAGGACAAAAATCAATAGAAGGATCTAGAATAAAAAAAAAAATAGAAAATAGAACAATGTGTATATTCCATAAAGATGATGATACGCCAGAAGCAAGAGGGTTTATAAAAAACTCATATTTAACAGGATTAACTACATATGAATTTTTTTATGATGCAATGGCAGGACGTGAAGGATTAATAGATACAGCTATTAAATCTGTAACATGGGAAACACCAATAATAATAATTGATAAGAATCAACCAAAATATATAGAAATTGGGCGATGGATAAATGATTTAATGAAAAATAATAAACAACACATTGAATATAATAGTCTAGGAAATACTGAAATATTAGATGTATCTGATATATATATTCCAACAACAGATTATAAAGGTAATATATCATGGGGAGAAATTAAAGCAGTTACAAGACATGATCCTAGTGAATTATTATATAAAATTACTACTGAATATGGGCGTTCTGTTATTGTTACGGCTGCAAAATCATTACTAATATGGGATATTGATAATCATGAATTTAAGGAATTATTATCCTCAGAAATAAGAATAGGTGATTATGTTCCAAGTACAGTTATGTTACCAGAGTATAATATTACTAAAGAATTTATAGAAATATCTGATTATATATCATATATAAATACTAATTATAATCAAATAATAATCATAAATGATATTGATAATTATATATGTTGTTGTAAAAAAAACTATACTATTAATAGTTGTAAACAATTAACAGCAAAACATTTAGCCATTAATAATAATAAATTCATGTTAAATTATATGAATGGAATATTTATTGGTATAGTATTGGCAAAAGGAATTATTAAAAATAATAATCTATATATAAATATATATCATAAATCTGAAAAATATTTATTAGATTATATAATAGAATGGTTAGCTCATTATAAATATAAGCCTAGATCATCGTATTATAATATATATTTTTCTTCTATAATATCAACTTTTATATATAATTTTTGTAATTATAGTGGAATACCTATAATCCCAAAAGAAACATTTATTGGACCAACAGATTTTATATTAGGTATATTAAATGGATATTTTTCTGGATGTGGATATATAAATTCAAATTCAATAAATATATATTCTAAATCAGAAGAATTTATAAATAGTATATCTATGTTATGTGCTAGAATAGGAATAATAGGAAAACTATCTAATTATAATAAAAAATATTATTTAAAAATAGAAGATATATGGCTTAAAAAATTTGTAAAACAAATTAAATTAATATCTAAAGCAAAACATATTCTTTTGCAAAAAATAATATTTAAAAAAAAAATAGTATATCACCATTTAATATATAATAATGTATTGTTGGATAAAATTATAGATATAAAAATTATATCATCAGATCTAGATAAATATAAAAAAGTATATGATTTAACAATTCCATCAACATATAATTTTACATTAGCAAATGGATTAAATGTTCGTGATACAGCAAAAACAGGTTATATTCAAAGACAATTAATTAAAGGATTAGAAGATTTAATAATAAAATATGATAATACAAATAGAAATTCTAAAAATGTTATAATTCAGTATACATATGGAGATAATGGAATAGATCAAACATATCAGACAGAATTAAAAATAAATTTAATAAGTTTAAATAATAAAGAAATAGAACAACAATATGGTTTTACACAAAATGAATTACAACAAATAGAAAAAAATCATAAATTAAAAAAAATAGAAGAATTTAATAATAATTATATAACTAAAATAAAAGAGTTTCGTGATAATTTACGCAAAATACAAACTATTTCTTCAAATAATTATAAAACATTAGAAGAAAAATACATGTTACCTGTGAATTTATTTAGATTAACTCAAGATTATTCTAAACATAAAATAAATTTAGAACTAGATCCTATATTTATAGTAAATGAAATTAATAAATTATTAAATAGTACAGAATTACGATTATTACCAGGATTAAAAACAACTGATAAATATTTATTAGATGATGATAGAGCATTAAAATATTTATTAGAAATAGCATTAAATGATTATTTATGTCCTAAAAAATGTATATTTGAATATGGATTATCTAAAATAGATTTTTTAGATTTATTAAATAATATTAAATTAAATTTTATAAAAGCACTTGTTCAACCTGGAGAAATGGTGGGTATTATTACTGCACAATCAATAGGTGAACCATCCAGTCAAATGTCAACATATAATGAATCTACTAAAATAATAAAAAAAAATAAATTAACAAATGAATTAACAATGATATCAACAAAAATAGGAAAATTTTGTGATAATATTATTAGTAATAATAGAGAATTAACATATAATACTGGGCATATTGATAGTGTAGAAACAGAACTTGATACATTAGAAGATGAATATTATATAATAGGTGTTACATCAGAAGAAAAAACAAAATGGAATAAAATATCTCATGTTAGTAGACATCCAATAAATGGAAAATTAATAAAAATTAGAACAAAAAGTGGTAGAATAGTCCATACAACAATGAGCCATTCGCATTTAATAAGAAAAAATCAAACAATAATACCAATTAAAGGTTCAGAAATGAATATTGGTATGCGTATTCCAGTAACAAAACATATAGATAATACATTTATCCAATCCTATATTAAAATAAATAATATAGAATATGAATTAAATTATTCATTTGGTTTTTATATTGGACAGTATATAGCAAATAAAAACATAGATAATTCCCAATATAAAATATTAAATACTATACTAGATTCATATATTTTTTATAAATGTAAAAAAACTAATAAACAATATAAACATATACCAAATTTTACTTTTATAGCTCCAAATGAATTTAAAGTAGGATTATTAAAGGCCTATATTGATATAAAAGGAATATTTAAACATGAAATAGTTTTAATTGCAGAAAGTATACAATTAATAAAAGATATAGCATTATTATTATGTTATTTTGATATTTTTTGTTCTATTAAAAATAAATTAATAAAACAAAAATTAATAATTCCATGTAAATATTGTTTAAAATATAATCAAGTTATAGGAACAAACTTACATAGTGATAAATTAAATACGATAATAAATAATATAACATATTGTAAAGTAACTGATAAATTAGATAGAATTAATGGATTAAATAATATTATTCAATTATGTAATAATAAATTAAATTTAAAAAATTATTGTAATATAAATAAATCATTATGTAGAACAACTATAAATAATTATATAAATATTTATGAAAAACATAAAGATAAAAATAAAATATTATATGAATTAAATATATTAAAACAAGCAATTTCATCGCATATTATATGGGATGAAATAATAGAAATTATCCCATATACAACAAATAAAAAACATTATGTCTATGATTTTACCGTGCCATATAATGAAACGTTTATGACTGATTATGGTATTATTGTGCATAATACTTTAAATACTAAACATTCTGCTGGTGTTGCATCAAAAAGTACAACAAATATGGGAGTTTCAAGAATTGAAGAATTATTACATTATAGTAAAGATATAAAAACTCCACAAATGATAGTATATTTTGATCCTTTAATAGCAGATGATAGAAGTAAAGTTAATAAAATATCATCATATTTTACTCATTTAACAATTAGAGATTTAATTGATAGTGCAGAAATATTTTATTATATAGATGGTGATAATTTAATATCAAATAAAATAAAAGAAGATAAAGTAGTATCACCATTTTTTGTTAATAATCAGAAAATAGATCTATCAGCATTACCATTTATATTTAGAATAAAATGTAATATGGAAAAAATGCATGATAAAGAAACTACATTATTAGATATTAAAACTAAATTTATTAGTCATTGGGCTAAAAATTTTAATAATTTAAAAAATATGAAAAAAATAGAAAAAGATATATTTAATAAAATAAGCAGATGTGCTATTTTATCAAATAATGATATGGTAAATCAAATTATACATATTAGATTTAATATGTCAACATTTAATTATAATCAATTAACCGATTTTTTAAAAATTATATTAAATCAAATAACATTAAAAGGAATTGATAATATTAATAATAGTGATATATCATATGAAAGAAAATTATCCTTTAATAAGTTAACAGGAGATATCGATATATCTAAAGAATATATTGTATATACTGAAGGAATAAATTTAGAAAAAATAAAATATATTAAAGGTATTAATAAACAATTAACAACATGTAATAATATTCATATAATATATAAATTATATGGTATAGAAGCAGCTCGTCAAATATTAATTAATGAATTTAATGCAACATTTAATGCAGGAGGATCAAAATCTATAAATCAAAATCATATGTCTGTATTAATTGATATGATGACACATACAGGAAGTATAACATCAATAGATAGACATGGATTAAATAAGATTGATTCTGATCCTATATCAAAAGCTTCATTTGAGAAAACAATGGATCATTTTTTAAATGCATCTATATTTAATGATACAGATCATCTCGAATCTGTAAGTTCGCGTATTATGTTAGGACGGGTTATCCCAGGTGGAACTGGATATTTTGAATTATTATTAGATACAGATAAATTAGAAAATTCTGAATATAGTAAAAATGAGACTGGAGGACGAATAACTTTTACAAAATTAGAAGAAGAACAATTGTTTAAAGATATATTAAAATTTGGTTTTTCTAAACATGATTTTTTTTTACCACTAAATATATATGTCTAATTATGATTATTATAATTATAATGATTATAATAAATTTTTATCCTATATAACAAAAAATGAAAATCTACCTATGACTAAGGAAATAATCATACATATTGTATTTTTTATGTCCCATTATAAAATAAAAACATATATAAACCATACTAATCCATTTAATTCTATGGATTATCATAAATATGATAATTATATTGAATATATATTAATATGTATTATAATTAATACTTTATGTTATAATTATATCCCAGATAAGGTTGATACCATTGTTAAAAACATTACAAATTTAACTAAAGATCAATATATCCAAAAAGAACAATCCATATATAATGATATAATAGGCCTAATCAAGAGTGCTAGTATATTAGATTTAATTAAAGATTTTATTTTATATATTGTTAATATAAATAATGATAATTCAATTAATTATACCGAAGGAAATAATGAAACTAATGAAACTAATGAATCAATAAATATAAATATAGATATAAATAATATTATACACAGTATTACCTTGTTAACTTTCCCAGATAACTCAAATGATTATAATAGTATATTAATTATAAAAATAAAACATATATTAAAACATTCATTATTATGTTTTATCTATAGACCAAATCAATCATCTTATCTAAAATCATTTAAATTAAGTACGGATCCTTATGTACCTAATGGATATAAAAATATAATAGATAAAGAAAAAGAATTTTTTCAACAACTTGTAGACTGTTATATTAGTATTACTGACCATACATCAATCACTAAACAAATAAATCAAACTACACATACATTAAAACCAAGACGGCAATCTACATCTACTACTAATAACAAAGCTAAGATCAAATCACCATCCTCATCATCCGCATCCCCATACGGACGCTCATCCGCATCCCCATCCCCCACCCCACAGCCCCAAAGATTCCTACGCGAAGTGGCCATGGACACTGAATTTAAGAAAATCAATAATCCCTCTAGGAATATTGATATTAGGTATATTCAGGAAGAAAAAAATCCGGAAATAGAATATATAAATAAAGATATATATAGCTAATAAAGATATATATAGCTATTCAAGACAATATATAGTGTAGTGAGGAAAAATTAGGCTTATTAAATTTTTATGTTTATTATTTTTAATAATAAAATTTATAATATTATTTTAATACAATTAAATGTATATTAAATGTTAATCCAATGAATATATAAGTTGGTCGATATAATAAATATTTATTTAAAATATATTTTACAGGTGTAAATAGAAACTATAATTCATAATATGAATAGTTATAAAATAAATATCAATAGTTATAAAATAAATATCAATTTAAATTTGTTATAAATATATATCAATATTTTCAGGTAATTCTTCAATATTTATTTTAAAATGATATTTCATTTTATTAAATAATTTATTATCTGATGCCTCATCCATTTTAACCATAGTAATAGATACACCTTTTTTATCAAATCTACCACATCTACCTATTCTATGTATATATGTTTCTTTATTAAGGGGAATATCATAATTAATAATTAAATTAACTTGAGGTATATCAATACCACGTGCTAATAAATCAGTTGTTAATAAAATTCTAGTTTTTCCATTTCTAAATTCTTTAACTATTTCTTCTCTTTCTATTGATGACATTTTACCATGTATATAGGTAATTTCAAAATTATTTTTTTCTAAATTTTCTTTTAACCAATATACTTTTTTAATAGTATTAACAAATATAATAGTTTGTGCTGTTGATATAATACTATATAAATCTAATAATGTATCAAATTTTAAATCTTCAGATTCAACATTAATATAAAATTGACTGATAAGATCAACTGCAATTTCATTATTTTTTAATAAAATTTTTATAGGATCATTCATAATATTTTTTGATATATTTATTACATTATATGACATCGTAGCAGAAATCATAATACATTGTATATTATCGGGTAATCTACTAAATATATATTTTAATTTATCATTTAATCCTTCTTCTAACATAATATCAGCTTCATCTAAAATAATAAATTTTATTGAATGTATATTAATTTTTTGTTCCATAATCATATGATTTATTCTTCCTATAGTACCAATAATTAATTGTGCATTTTTTAAATTATTAATTGTTTGTTTTATATTAGATCCACCTATACATTTAACAATATTAATATTACAAAATTTAGTTAATTCAATTGCAACATTATATATTTGTTCTGATAATTCATGTGTTGGTGTTAAAATAATTCCTTGACATTTTTTAGATGTTTCACTTATATTATTTAAAATTCCTAATAAATATGTTGCAGTTTTTCCTGTTCCAGATTGTGATTGTAAAATGCAATCTCTTCCAGTATTAATACTATTAATCCCAGATATTTGTATTTTTGATGGTTTAGTAAATCCATATAAATAAATTCCTTTTACTAAATTTTCTTGTAAATTTAAATTTTCAAAAGTATTTTCCATTTATAATAGATTATATTATAATCTTTAAATGTATTAAATTATTATAAGAATTAAAACTTTTATTATGTTAATCTACCATGATTATTAAACTACCAATAATTATTAACAATAAAGTTACAGAAACATATTTTAAATTAATAAAATATAATGAATATTTTATATTATCATTAATGGAAAATAAATATGATATTGATATACATTCAAGTATTAAAATTATAACATGTAATAATATAAATGGATTATTATATTTAAATATAACACTACCTTTAAAAATATTTATTATTGATAATTATGTATTAACAATATATTTTTTTATTGTTATATTATCATCTAATATAAATAATCAATTAGATTTTTTTTATAATTTAAATTATAATATTAATAAAATATATAATTTAGAATTTATAACATTAAATAATTTAATAACTTATAAATATAATATATTAGAAATATTAAATAAATATTATCTATTATTAATTAAAAATATTTATACTAATAATAATAATAATAATAATAATAATAATAATAATAATAATAATAATAATAATAATAATAAT
>Ga0007876_1000533_pt1 | contig 14332 bp, 4 predicted proteins | sample CryBogCBH24Aug09_FD_70958 | JGI IMG/M metagenome (GOLD analysis project Ga0007876, IMG submission 70958) | Freshwater microbial communities from Crystal Bog, Wisconsin, USA - CBH24Aug09 | ecosystem: Environmental > Aquatic > Freshwater > Lake | place: Crystal Bog, Wisconsin, USA | collected...
GTGACTCCGGTAACGCCTGTGACGCCCGTGACTCCGGTAACGCCTGTGACGCCCGTGACTCCGGTAACGCCTGTGACGCCCGTGACTCCGGTAACGCCTGTGACGCCTGTGACGCCTGTGACTCCTATTAACACAGGTACTGGTGGAACTGGTACTGGTGGAACTGGTACTGGTGGAACTGGTGGAACTGGTACTGGTGGAACTGGTGGAACTGGTACAGGTGGTACTTCTACTGGTACAGGTGGTACTTCTACTGGTACAGGTGGTACTTCTACTGGTACTGGCGGAACAAGCACAGGTACTGGTGGGGACGGTGGGCTTACTGCCGATCAAGCTGCCGCCGCTGCCGCCGCTGCCGCCGCTGCCGCTGCTGCAAGCGGTTCTACGGGTGCTGGTTCCACAGGTTCTGGCGCTGTTGGCTCTGTGGGTTCTAGCTCTACTGGAACTGACGGTTCTACTGGTTCAGAAAATACAGATGCAAAAGCTGCGGTTACTGAAATGCAAAACGTATTAAGCAGCGGACAAGATTTGACCAACAAAGATACGGCAGTGTCTTTGGCTAAATTAGCGGATACATCAGGCTTGACAGATGAACAATTGGATAGCGCATTGGGATTGGCGCCCGGAACAGTTAGCGCTTATTTTGGTTCTATGGGTTCCACAAACTCAAGCTCCGCCATTTCAGGGGTTCCCGGTGACGACACAAGTAGTACATCAACATATACACCCCCAGTGGTTGTACAAGATCCCTCATCGGGCGTAACTTCTTACACCAACCAACAAGGGCAAGATGTTATATATGATCCAAGCGCTTCGGGATCTGGTTCTGGTGGTCGAAGATACGACAATTTCAGCAATGAATCAGACGCTAAAGGCGGATTGACCGGTATTGCCCATCTCTTACATCAGTACGCAATGGGCGGCATGCCAATTCCCATGTACGCTCAAGGTGGCGTTGGGCATTTAGGAGGATACTCAGATGGTGGACGTTTACTACGTGGTCCGGGTGACGGCGTTTCTGATTCGATCCCTGCTACCATTGGTTCTCACAACCCTGAGCCTGCTCGCCTTGCTGACGGTGAGTTTGTGGTTCCTGCTCGGATCGTTTCTGAATTAGGCAACGGCTCTACTGAAGCAGGCGCTCGTCAACTCTACAAAATGATGGACCGTATACAAAAGGCCCGCCAAAAAACTGTGGGTAAGGATCGTGTAGCGACCAATACCAACGCCCACAAATACCTTCCCGCATAAGGAACGATCATGACTACCACTTCTACACCAACGCAAATAACGCAGTACCAAACAGGGTACGCGCCAGAAATTGCTCCATACGCCCAAGGCCTTTTGGGCCAAGCGGCTGGGTTGACTTACAACTATAGAGACGCCAACGGCAATATTCAGTATCAACCACAACTTGATGCAAATGGACAGCCTGTTTTGGATTCCAGCGGCAATCCGGTCATGTCTAATATGCCGGTTATTCAAGGTTTTCAACCTTACCAGCAATACCAAGGCGATCAAAACGCGCAGTTTAGCCCACTGCAACAACAATCATTTACTGGTGCACAAAACATGCAAGCTGCTCCCCAATTGGGAGCAGCATCAAACATTGCCGGCATGGCCAGCATGGGAGCGTTAGGAACTAACTACAATTACAACCCACAAAGTTTTACTTCTGCCGGTACTGCACAGCAATACATGAACCCATACTTGATGGCGTCTTTGGCGCCTCAGTTGGCCATTCAACAACAGTTGCAAGGCGCTAATCAACAGGTTCAAAATGCCCAAGCAACGCAAGCAGGCGCCTTTGGTGGATCACGCGCGGGGGTACAAGCCGCGGCTACAGGACTGAACAACCAGCTTGCCAATCAAAACTTAATCGGTCAAGGCTTTAATACTGCATACAACAACGCCGCCAATCAGTTCAATACCGAGCAACAACTTGGCGCGCAAAACGCGCAGTTCGGCGCTAACCTTGGCCTTCAAGGACTCAACACTGCACTCCAAGGCGCCAACACTTTGGGCACATTGGGCCAAAACCAGTACACCCAAAACATGGGTATCAACCAGTTGCAAAACCAATATGGCGGCCAGCAACAACAGCAAATGCAGAACGTTCTTAATACTCAGTATCAGAACTTCTTGAACGCTCAGAACTACCCATACAAACAAATGGGCTTCTTGTCCGACTTGATTAACAAGTTGCCAATGAGCACGGAAGCACAAACCATGTATCAAGCGCCTCCATCCATGCTGTCTCAAGTTGGAGGTTTGGGCTTAGCTGCCGCAGGAATACTGAACAAAACTGCAGCCAGAGGCGGTTCAACCAAAGACATCAAAGAACGCAGATCTAATGGGCTTGTTGATTTGGCCTTAAAGAAAATGGAGCCAACAGATGCTTAATGTTCCACAAATCCAAGCGCGACTAAAAGAGATGTCGCAGCAACAGCTTTTCCAAGCTGGGCAAGATAACGCCAATGACGCTTTGATGTTCAGTCTAATCAACAACGAGAACCAAAACCGTCAAAAGATGCGTGCATCTGCTATGGCCCCCCAAGCAGGACAACAACCGCCAGTGGTTGCACAAGACTTGGCCAAAATGGCGCCTCCTAGTGCAATGCCTAATATGCCTGCGGGTATACCCCTACAAGGGCCCGGCTCTGCTGCGCAAATGCAAGAAATGCCAGAAAACACAGGCATCGGAGCTTTGCCTGCACAGAACCTAACCAAGATGGCTGATGGTGGTATTACTGGATATGCCGCAGGTTCAGAAGATGCTATTAAAGGCGACTACTCCCCAGCGTTTATGCAGAACTTTTATAACGTGCTTAATGCTGAAGGTGGGCCAAACACCGACACAGGCGGGTACACAAAGTATGGCATTTCGCAAAAGTACCACCCCAATATTGATGTTAGTAAACTAACTAAAGATGATGCAGCACGTATCTACAAAAAAGAATACTGGGACAAAATTAACGGAGACAGACTACACGCCGTTAACCCAGCGCTTGCCGGTACTTTGTTTGATGCTGCGGTAAATCAAGGCGTTGATAAAGCACGCGGATACTTGACTGCGTCTAATGGTGATCCAAACAAAGTTATGGATTTACGCCGTGCTGATTACAACGCTTTGGTTGCAAGTAATCCTAAAACATACGGTAAGTATGAAGCCGGTTGGAATAAACGTTTAGACGAGCTATCTAACAATTTGGGGTTAGCACAGGCAAGCCAGCCAACGCAGCAAGCGCCCCAACAAGCCCAGCCGCAACAACAAGGCGTTTTGCAAGCACTGAAATCTGGTCAGGGCCCAATGCAGTTTTTGCAGGGCGTGGGGGACACCGCATACAACATTGCCGGTTTCCCAATGGATGTCAGCCACCAAATTACCAAAGTCTTTGGCAACACTACGCCCGAAGAAAACGTAGTTGGTACTAGCGCTTACTTTAAAAAGAAAGCCACGGAAGCCGGTATTAGACCCCCCGATGTAGCAGACCCAACACTCCAAGGCTACCGCAAAGTTGGTGAATTGGGTGGAGCGTTTTTGACTCCGGGCGGTGTTGGTAAAACTGCGGAAGCCGGCATTAGCGGGCTAGAGTCTTTGGGCATGCGTGCGGCAAACAGATTTAATCCTGCTCCTCAAATTACACCGGGCGGCCTTGCAGACTTGCAAAAGCTACAAGAAGAAACAGCCATTCGTAATGCACAGGGAGCAGGCGCTACTGTTGAAGAGCAGGATTACTTGCGTGACATGATGAACCGCAACAACGCAAGCAATGCACCGGCTTTGGCAGACATTCCTTTTAAGACTCAACAAGCTGCGCCAACAAGAGCAGACATGTTAGGTTTGGCTAGAACAGGCGGTGCGGGTATCCCCCTATCTCAAGACACACAGTTCCAAGGACCAACACCAACAAAACCAGCCAGCAATGTAGCTGGACCCGGAGAAGCCGGATGGGGCATGGACTTGGGACAAGAGCCTGTGCCCGGCGGTGCAGCACCTGCAGCAGACAAACAAGCCTCCGACGTGACGGCACAAGCCCCCGCCAAAGGCGGACGCGATTGGAACGACTTCTTATTGAATCTTGGTCTTGGCCTCATGGCAGGCAAGTCTCCCTACGCCCTACAAAACTTGGGTGAAGCCGGTATTGGGGCGCTCAAACAAGAGCAAGAACAGAAGAAGATGGACCTTGAGCAACGTAAACAAGATGCCCTTGAAGCGTTGCAAAAACAACAAGGCCAGTATTACGGCGCATACGCCAAGGCTATCGAAGAAGGCGCTAAGGGTAAAGACAAACAATTTGAGGCTGACCAGATCATTGAAAAAGAACTTGCAGCCAATAAAATGCCAATGGATTTTGCAGAAAGAGCCGCTGAACGCAGAAGATTGCAAGCCGAGATCTATCCAAGATACGGAATTACCGGTACAATGCCGCAAGTGGACACAGCAGGATTTAAGTTTATTGGGTCACGTCCCGGCCCCTAAAAATTAGGAATTACGGCAATGCCAATATATAGCGTGCAAGGGCCCGATGGCCGTATTCACGATTTTGAAGGCCCCGAAGGTGCTTCGCAAGAGCAAGTACTAGCCTTTGCCGCGCAGCATTTTGCCGAATTACCTACTAAAGAACAGCCCAAAGAAGGCTTTCTACCCGCGCTTGAAGCCGGTTTTAAAAATATCCAAGCAGACATGGCCGCGTTGGCCGGACGTACTGGGGTAATTGACGCTGACAAAGCTGAAAAGTTTCGTAAAGAAAAAGAGCAAGAAGCCAAAGACATCTACCGCCCAACCGACAAGGGTTGGCTCGAATCACCACTGACTAAACTTGGTGAACTGGCAGGCGGATCGTTGCCTTACATGGCGGCTCCTATTGCTGCGGGCGCGCTTGCTCCCGAAGGTCTTGCCGCTATGGGGGCTACAGGTCTTGCCTCTGCGTTGCAGTTTACAGGCTCAAATATTTCCCGTCAAATCCAAGAAGGTAAGACTCTTGGTCAAACCAATCTAGGTGCGGCGGTGGGCGCGGCTGTGCCGCAAGCCGCGTTGGATGTGTTCTCACTGCACATGATCCCCGGCATCAAGGGTATTTTTGGTGAAGTTGGAGAAAAATTAACTGACGCCCAAGCCAAAGAAATTGCACAGCAAGGTCTCAAGAGCACACTCAAAGATTACGCCGTATCAGGCGCCAAGTCATTTGGCACTGAGGGTTTGACCGAAGCCGGTCAACAAGTACTCGAGCGTTTACAAGCGGGGCTAAACCTTAACGACCCCGATGCTAGACAAGAATACCTTGACAACTTCTTAGGCGGTGGTGTTCTTGGTGGTGTGTTGGGTGTTCCCGGCCGTGCCATTGAGAGGATGGGCGCTAGATCGCAAGCCGCGCAAGCTCAGCTTGAAGAGCAAAAGCAGCAACAAATTCAAGCGCTCAAAGAGCAACAAACTGCTGAAGAAGCTGAAGCCCAACGCAAGCAAGACCCTGCGTACATGGAGCAGTTCGTACAGAACTACGAGACGCTTCAAAACCAATACAAAGAGCTACAGAAACAAACAAAGAAACCTGACATGAAGACGGCGTTGCCGTCTGACATTGAGCAGTACAACCAAAACCGTGAGCAACTGTCTGGCATGCGCAAGCAGTTAGCGGCAGACTCACAAGAGTACTTACAGCTACGCCCACAGTACAACCAAATCCGTGCGCAACAAGCACAACAAGCTCAAGCTGCCCAAGATCAACGCTATCAACAGATGGAATTGGCAGGGGCACAGGATCAAACTGCAGCTCAGCAACCTTACTATCAGTCTCCCCAAGGCGTACTGCCCGGCATGGAGGCTGTTCCCCAACAGCCAGTTACAGAACCAAAAGACCCACGCAAACTGTACGAGCGCGTACAGGCGTTGCAACAAGCCAAGGATGAACACCAGCAACAAGAGAATGAAATTGTTGCCAACGGAGACCCCGAAGCATACGAAGCATTTGTCAAGCAACGCGAAACCGTGGACAAGGCGCATGCTGACGCCGTTAAAGAACTCAAAGAAGCCGGCGGTTATACCCCCGCTCCGCCACACCCATCTATTGTGGCCCAAGATGCATACAACAAAGCCGTAGAAAAATGGCAAAAGGCCAGTGGTGCAGGCACCCCCGGCTACGACCCCGAGAAAGCCGCCAAGCTATATCCCGCTGTGAAAGCAGCAAAGGATAACTTAGAGCAAGTCGTTAACCAGTATGGCGTTGCACAAAGGGATCAACAACAAACTGGCTTTGACTTTGGCCCTGAGTCTGAGTTTAAAGAACAGCACATCACATCCAAGGAAGAAGCCGCAGCCAAACGCTATAAGCCCGGCGCTCCACAAGCAGAGTCTGAAGAGCAAGCATATCTTGAAGAGCAACGCCGTCAAGAAGAACAGGCCCGCGAAGAAGCACGCTTCCAACCCACATTCTGGCGCAACAAACAAGAAGAGCTTAATGAGATGGGACGCATTTCAGAGCGTGAAGGCCCTGAAATGGACTTTAGCTTGCGCCCACCAGAAACACTTGGCGGCACTGCCGCTATGGGTCAGATGCAACAAAATCTCCAAGGCATCAAGCCCGGAGAAGGACTCTTGCACACAGCAGAAGAAAGAGCGCCTGCACGCAAGTCTCCCACAGAACCCTATCGTGGTTTGTATGCATCTCCAGTAGAAGGCCCCGAGTATCAAGCGGATAGAGCGCGTTTGGAAGAACGCTTGGCACGAGTCATGTCAGACCACGAAATGCCACAAGAGACATACGCTTTACTGCGTCGTGCTGAAGAAGCCTTGGCCGTGCCCAATCCCGATCCTACCTTCATGCGTACGTTGGATGAGCAACTCACAGAAATTGAGAGTGGCCGTGAAGGCATGCCCCGCAAGGGCGCCCCAGTTGGTACACAAAAGCTGCAAGCGTTGCCAATAGGCCAGACTGCTGTTAGCAAAATAGTGCCCAAAGAAAACGTATTGCGTGGGCCAAGCGCTAAAGTTAAACCTTTGTCTCGTCAAGCTGAGCTTGAAGAGCAGTTGCGCACCAGTGAGCAAGCTCGCGGTGAAGGCCCTGTCAAAGAAAAACAACTGTCGTTATTCCCCGAGGAAGAAGAAAAACTGGGTACGGTCAGGGCCAACCCAGCACAATTCCAACGCTTCTTAAACAGCGACAAAGTTAAAAAATTGCGCCAATCCCTTGATAAAGACTTGGGTGAATTGCAAAAATTAAGTACTGTTGATGAGCTTAGAAGTCGTGTAGAGGAGTTGACTAAACAAGTCAACGCAATGGAGTCTGTGAATCTTGAGTACAAGCAAGCACAGCAAACGATCAGACACCAACGCGACGTTGGCAAACAAAGACACGATGTCACCCAGTTACGCCAAGCCTTGGTCAGTGGTGTTATCAAGCGCATGGATTTGCAAGGCAAGCTCGATGAGTTGATCAAAGAGCGCACCGAAATTGAGCAACAAGCCAAGGCCAACTCAATTGGTGGTTGGGAAGGATACGATCCTGACTTGTTTGCCAACTTGAACCATGTTCAAGAACAGTACCAAAACGCAGTCAACGAAGTGGCTGTGATGCAAGGCGCCTTATCTACGCTTGAGGGTCGCCTTAAAGTTGAAGAAGCAAAGATCAAAATTGCCAAACTCAACCCACTGACAACCCCCAAAGCAACATTTGAAGCGGCAAAAAAAGAACTTGAAGCTGCGCGTGAGGACCTTGGCCGCGCACAAAAAGAAGCATCTGCTGAAATTCTAGCCAATAAAGATAGAGAAGCTCGTGAGCGTCGTGCACGCGAAGCCATCCAAGACGCCGAAACCAAACGTTTAAATGACCAAATAGCTAGGGCTAGACAAACACGCCTCGAGGCCATGTATGGCGAGAGCGTTCGTGGTACAGAGTACCCGATGATTGAAGAGGCCAGACGTCTGGCCCGTGAAGACATAGAACAAGAAAGATACCGCAAGCCTGCCGAAAGCAAAGAAGAACAAAGCGCTCGTGCTAATCCAAATGGATACTTGGCGTATCTGCGTGGGCAGATTACCAAACTTGAAAAAGTGATGCAGAACTCATACCAAACCTCTAACGAGGCGCGGATGAAACCCATTGAAGAGCTGCGTAAAAAAGCTGACGCTCTTAACAAACAGTACAGAGAAACTGAATCTGCGGATGCTAGAGAAAAAATGTTGCCCCGAATTGAGGCCGCAGAAAAAGAATACGACGAAGCTGTTGACAGAATGTCCGTCATGCCTCTCACATGGAAGGGTATGGCCAAGCAGCAAAACGACTTGCGTAAGCTGTACATTGCTGCCGAACGTATTGAAGACCGTATACAAGCCGGTGATTTGGTACAACCTGAAGCACGCCGCGCTCCACCAACAAAGAAAAAAGAGCCAAAGAATCAAGTTGCAAAAGCTCAAAAAGTTGTTAACGAACTCAAAGATAAACTCGAGGGTTTGGATGTTACCCAAGAAGACAAACGCACAAATCTTGAAGGTCGTTTGTTAAAGGCAACAGACGTTTTAAATAAAGCCAAAGAAGCAGAAGCCGCTAAAAACAAAGTAGAAACAAAAGCTGCAAAAGAGCGCGCCACAGCGCCCAAGCCTTCAGAGCCACCTCTAACCAAGACTGACATCAAGGAAGCTACCCAACAAGGGGGTACTGTATACACCGGCAAAGGTGTAGGCGAAGAGCTGCAAAGTAAAGTTGCCAAAGAAGTCAAGACAAAAGAGATTGTCGAGAACGAGAACAAGTACAAAGAGCTAAAAGCCAAAAAGCCCTCAGAATTAAACGCAATGCAAAAAGCGTTTATTGCAATGTATGAGTACAAGTACGGCGGTGAGAAAACCGGCTTGGCTGACCAGATATTAAACGAAGGTAAAAAAAAGCCTCAATTATCTAGGGGCGCAACTACCAACGGGTTAACCAAAGCTGAACTACAAAAAGAACTTGGCAAAGCGTTAGGTGAAAAAGGTTTTACGGCGCAGGATCGTTTTGCCACTACAGACAGATATGGAAACCCAACGCCATCAAAACTTGGTATATACGAATCAGTTGACGATTTTTTAAAAACAAACCCTGAGTACGAAGGCTTAATACCACAAGACGCCAAAGGTTTTGCGGAAGGCCAGAACGCATATTTGTTTGCAAACAATATTGAAAAAGGCCAAGCCCTTGGCGTTTTGCTGCACGAAGTCGGTACGCACATAGGCTTTAAAAACTTCTTTGACGCCAAACAATACAGCGATCTTGTCAATACCGTTAAAGGTTGGGCAAAGTTAAACGACGGTTCTATTGAAGCCAAAGTAGGACGCTCTGCAATGGAGCGTGTTAAAGAAGCTAATACTTCTGCGGAACATGTAGATGACGAGTTGCTTGCTTACGCCGTTGAAGAAGCTGTAAAAGCTGGGGTAAAACCCGAAGGCATGGGGGTGCTTAAAAATTGGTTGAACAAAGTAGTACAAGCATTTAAAAACGCGTTGGCTAAACTTGGTTTTGCCCCAGAAAAACTTTCCGCAGGCGACTTGGTTAATTTTGCATACGGATGCGCTAACTTAGAACTTCGTGGCACATGGCACGGATCAGACGCAAAGTTTACAGCTTTTGACAAAACCAAAGCAGGTACTGGCGAAGGCGCCTTTGATCGAAGGTTTGAAAAAGAAAAATCTTTGGGTGGGGGCCCGTACGTAACCCCAGATAAAGAATACGCTGAGTATTATCAACACGCTGTTCCTTTTGGTAAAGCCGCTAATGATACTGGGTACGGTAATAAGTCCTACCAAAATTATAGGGACATGGACGAATTGTTCATGACCAAATCTAATTCTGAGTTAAACCCAGACGAATTAAAAAGCAAATTTGAGTCCAGACTTTTGACGCACTATTTGCAAGGTGTTAGTCGTGGAGAAGACCTAAATCCAGAAATTAACACGTCCGCAACACGCATGTTAAATCGCTTGCAAAAAGAAGCATCTACAGATGCGGAGAAGAAAGCAGTACGCTCATTGGACTTGGCGAAAATAAAACCACTCAAAGATTATCCAAAAGAAGGTAATCTTTATCGTACGTTGGACAATGTGCCAAGAAAAAACGTTTACAGTGTTAACTCAGATTTTGTTTATGGTGATCGACCTGCAATAGATGCTTTGTTAAAAAAGTACGGAGATTCTTACGCACAAAAACAAGCGGAAACAAAAGGCAAATACCCAGCAAACGGTTTATTCTATGACATGCGTAAAAATTTGGGTATTGAGAAGACCACTCAGTTGCTTAAAGATGCAGGTATTGAAGCCATTGAACAAATAAACGACAGACGCTACATTGAACGCGCATACATAGACCAAGCGCCTGAGATACTTGGTATGAATTTAGAACCTGTTGGGGTAACCAAAGGTTTATTGTTCTCAAGAAACGCCAAGTACAACAATGCGGACTATGCAAATATTGGTGCAATAGCTGACAAGTTCATCGCCAAAGAAAAAACATTTGCGGAAAAGATTAAAGCCAACGCTACTGGTTTGGCGTTTGTGACCCAGTTGGTTGACCGGTTTGCCGGATTTGAGCGCCTTGCCAAAACAATGGAGGCTTTAAAGGGCTCACAGATGATGTACTACTTGCGCATGTATGACCAGCGCATGAACTTTGTATCCCAGTCTGTAGCCAACGGCGCCTTGCGTATCAATGAAAAAGTGCGTGCTGATGGCCGCAAAGAATACATTATTGAAAGCAAAGCAGGCCCAAGTCTTAAGTCTACTGTGCAAGTTCTCAAAGAAGCTACACCCATCGTGGGTAACGGCGAAGCTGTAAACAGACTGTTTACGCTTTATATGTCGGCTATTCGTGCCAAGGACAAAGGTTTTGATGCATTACACTTTGGTAACAATATAACTGAAGCCGAACTCAACCAAGCCAAGCGCACAATTGACGCCGACCCCAAGCTGAAAGATATTTTTGATCGTGCAAGGGATCAGTACAACCAGTATAACCGAGACCAAGTTAACTTTGCGGTTCAGTCAGGCGCCTTCTCCAAAGAGTTGGCTGCACGTTTGCTCAAAGAAAATGACTACATTCCTTGGTATCGCCAACGCAATGGCGTGGCTGAGTTGATTATTGGTAACGAAAACCCAATCAGGGTTGGTAGTATTGCTGAGCAACCTTACTTGCAAGAGTTGGTTGGTGGCGACACACCGATCTTAGACTTTATGACAAGCGCTGTGCAAAACACAAACATGATCGCAGACATGGGTCTACGCAACTTGGCAACCAAGAACGCCATCTTTGAATTGGTTGACATGGACTTGGCGCACATCAGCAAAAAGAAACTTGCAGGCCCCGGCATTGTGAAGTTTAAAGTTGATGGTGAAGACCGCTACGCTATTGTTGACACCGATAAAGTTGGTGTACCTGCGGACATTCTTATTAAGGGTATGGAAGGCATCCCAACGCAAATGCCGTTTGCGTTCCGCATCATGGGTATACCCGCTAAGTTGTTGCGTAAGACTGTCACAGCATCGCCCTTGTACGCGGCGCGGCAGTTGTTCCGTGACTCTTTGGCAGCCCCCATACTGGCCGGTGCCGACTTCACGCCGGTACTAGGTTCACTCAAAGAGATCAATAGCGCAACCAAAGCGACTCTTGAGCAACGCGGTATTACTGGCGGTCAAGTGTTTACTGGAACCAACGAAGACTTGTCTAAAATTCTCAAGGACATTGTGAACGACAAGCCCGGTTGGATGAACAGTCTTGCCAAGTGGGAAGCCATGTCAATGGAAGCCGACGCCACAACAAGACGCGCTCAGTACAACAGCTACATCCAACAAGGTTTGTCTGAGATGGAAGCTACGCTCATGTCGCTTGAGTCAATGAACTTCAACAAGCGTGGGGCATCCCCAAGCATCCACATTGTTAACTCGCTTATTCCGTTTTTTAATGCGCAGATCCAGTCTTTGAACGTTCTTTACAAGGCGATCACCGGCAAATTGCCATTCAATGAAAAGCTCAAGATTCAAGAGAAGCTCTTGACTCGCGGAGCGATGATGGCTGCATCTACCTTGGCCTATGCCATGATGATGCAAGACGACGAAGCATACAAGAACGCTACGCCTGACCAAAAATACAACAACTGGTTTGTGCGTCTCCCCGGACTTGATGAGCCTGTGCGCTTGCCCATTCCGTTTGAGATTGGCTACATCTTCAAAGCGTTGCCCGAAGCCCTGTACAACACGATCATGACTAAGCATGGCGGCGAGGACGCCGCAGAAGCGTTCAGCGGAATAGCAAAGAATTTGATCCCCGGCGGGTCATCGTACGGAATCCCACAAGCGCTCAAGCCTGCAATTGAAGCCGGACTTGGCAAGTCGTTCTACACCGGTAACGACATCTTGACCCGATCAGAACAAAACTTGTTGCCGCAAGATCAGTTTAGAGCAAACACAACGGAAGCGGCCAAAGCATTTGGCAAAGCAACCGGAACGTCGCCAATTATGTTAGAGCATTTGGTGAATGGTTATACGGGTACGTTGGGCTTGGCGTTCTTGCAAGCAGTAAGTATGGGCATACCCAAGGGCAGTACTCCCGAGCAGACCGCAGGGCGGTTGTCAGAGTTGCCAGTAGTTGGTGGTGCGTTCCAACCTAACGATGCGGGCGGTATTATCAGTAATGTGTATAAACGCATGGATAATATTAAGAAGGTAGCTAATACTATTGATAGTGAAATTGCTAAAGGTAACAAGGCCGAAGCAATGGACCTATTACATAAGACTGGAAATGAGTACGCTGCATCCGAGGTTGCAGACTACTACACGAGCACAATGAAAGACTTGACGTCTTACGAAAATGCCGTACGCGCCAGTAAGCTATCGCCAGACGAGAAAAGAAAAAAGCTCGACGAGTTACGTCAAGCCAAAATTAAATTTGCAAATACTGTACGCGACGCTACAGATAAAACAGTACACCAATAAGACCGTTCTTGATACCGGTCTTTGCTTTGGCGTGGAATATTCTGTACTTTAGCGCTTGACGGAGACCGTCTTCTTTGACGGCCTCCGTGTCCAAGCAAGGGATGAAAAATCCCTGACCGCGTTTAAGTCGACGCCAAGGATAGGACAGCGCCATCTACGTCGTCTCCACGTCGACTGATCTTCATGGTTGCCACACGCATGGGTGGCCCACTTGTTGCCGACATCATATTCTTTTTAGAGACATATGACACGGTGTAGAGTTTCTCCATTTGGCGTTTGAAGTCGGCATAACCAAAGCTCATGGATGAACAGAACGACTTGAGTAGTCTCTCCTCAATGAAGAAGTCAACATAGCCGGGATTCAATCCGTTCTCCACACGCCCCATAACGTGGGACTTGGTTGTTTCTTTGCTGACCATTGACTTGTCGCCCATGATCGCGCTGATGCCGGTCTTCTCGCCGTAGTTAACAATCACGAATTTGCCCCAGAACTCAGCAATGAACTGGTTCAGTACATCTTCAGCGTGGCGTTTACCGCCCTTGATGTTGGATCGCATGTAGGCAATACGCTTATGCATGTCCGCTATGATCTCGGCCATTGGGAAGTCAAGCGCTTGTGTGTGGTTTTTACCCAGTAAGATAGCCGCGGCTATCTGCGCCCCAATACCTGCCATCCAAAACCGCTCGTCGTTACTGGCATGGAATTCTTTGTACGCTTGCTTGACGCAATCGGGAACCAACTGTTTTAGCAAATCAAGGTTGTTAACAAAATACTGCGCCAACATATGGCCCACAACGCCGTAGTTCTTGGACACCGACTTGATGATCTCGATCTCATCATTCTCAAACTTCAAGTCCTCATCCATGACAAATTCGATCAGGCGTCTTAACTCACCCTCAGATGCGTGCTTGCGCTCGCCAGTCAGGTAGTCGACCACGTGGGTATTGGAAGACATAATAGCCATCGCCATCCACGTCGACAGGTTCACACGCTCTTTGTTAGAGCCAGACTCCATACGCTCCTTGCCACGACCCTCGGTCATGTCAAGCAAGAACTCAGGGAACCACTCAAAGTCTTTGCGATTCTTGGATGTGATCTCGTCCGTTACAAGTGGGCAACTGTTTAGCAACCCAAGTCTTTGTTGCATGGCAACTGGGCTAGTACCTTTGCCAGTGCGATAGTGCACAGGATGCCCCCAAATGGCAGCAGCACCTTCAAGGGCCAAAGACTTTCCGGTACCAGACTCAGTAGAGCCGCAGTGAACAGTAAGACCGTAGATACCAGTAAAACGCATAAGAGGTGAAGCAGCCCCCATAAGAATAACCGAAAGGTGACCATACATTTTCTTTCTAATTAAGAGGTTGATGAATTCACGGAAG
>Ga0007876_1000536_pt1 | contig 14303 bp, 23 predicted proteins | sample CryBogCBH24Aug09_FD_70958 | JGI IMG/M metagenome (GOLD analysis project Ga0007876, IMG submission 70958) | Freshwater microbial communities from Crystal Bog, Wisconsin, USA - CBH24Aug09 | ecosystem: Environmental > Aquatic > Freshwater > Lake | place: Crystal Bog, Wisconsin, USA | collected...
TCAGCATATAATGTTGAAGCAAAAAACGTTGAAACATTTACATTGTTTTCAGTCGTTTGAGTATCTACATATAATGTTGAGATATAAGCTGTGTCACAATTTAAAATATGCTTAGGAGGTATATTTACATCTGCGTTAGCTGGATATTGAGCCCAATTTGCTAAATTAGGTATATCTGATACATAAGCAAGTTGATTGCCGTTCCATGTTAATGTTGTATCAGAGTCGGGGATTGCTGGAATAGCAGTCAAAGTAGCATTTGTATCATTAAAAAGTATCGTGCTATTTATTGTAGAAAAATTAGACCAGTCTTTAGGGTTACCATAAAAATTACCACCGCTATTATAATAAGTAGCATTTTGAAATGACATTTATTATAAGAAAGAAATTATTTAGAGATGAATATAATAATTCATTACAACTCTAGAAGGAGTTATATTCATAACAGTAGGAACTTGGAAATATACTGGTGGATTTACTATATTAGGGTCACCTATTGTATAATAGAGATTTTGATTATTGTAAGTGACGCTTGGTCCAAGATTATTAGGGTCACCTGACCTATTTTGTCCTCCTGAGATTTGACTAGATGAACCACCAGGTTGATATTGAGTATGAGTATGTGGTCCTACAGCGTATGAATCTTGAGAAATATTATTGCTATCTTGATAACTACCTAAACTAAAACCTAGTCCAGCAGCAGTTACAGTATATGGGGTATTATCTTGGTCAAAAAGTGTTGGTCTATCTAAAACTAAAATTGGATAGTTTGGTTGAACATAAGCGACTCCATTACTACTACCACCATTGTAATTTAATATATATTTTATAACATAGTTTAATGGGTCCACTGAAGGGTCAGTATGTTTAATAAACATACCTACTTCTAAATTACCACCTGTTTCAATAGAATTAACAGCCAAACATTGACGATTTGGATAGCCATTAGGGGCAACCGTACCAGCTGGTAATGAAGAAAATCCAGTAACATTAATGGTAAATTGATAGTTTGGAACACCAAAGCTTGTTTGTTTTGCTCCAAATATTGTACGTGTTCGTAAATCTGGTACATTAAAATTACTTTGACCGGTACCACCATATCCAGTTTGTATAGCATTCCATAAATTAGTATAAACAGGATTTGTACCATCATACGCAGAACCATCACATATTACCCAATTTTGTAAATAAGCAGCATAAGAATTACCAGCAAACGGCATAACCATACCAGGTGGGAAAGGTGCGTATGGCAACCCATTAATTAAACTTACATTAGAAATATAAGGCATTACTGCAGTTGTCGTTGAAGGTAATGTTAAACTCTGCTGAGAACCACTTTTAATAAAACCACCCATCCATGTTATAGTAGATACAGCACTATTATTATTTGTATAAAACTGTATGCCACCAGCTGATGAATCCACAGATGTATTTAAGATTTCAGTTGAATTAAGAGTTGTTGATGGAGCTCCATAATTATTTTTTAGTACATCATACATAATTTTACCACTAGTTAAAGGAGTATTATGATTAAAATCACCACTATTTCCAGGTTGAGCAGGAATTGATATAAATGGTGATTGAGCTGTTACTGCTGTAAATGTTGATGTATTTTCTTGTAATGATGATACTGTGGGGGCTGTAATTGTTGATAAAAATGTAGTAGTACCATTTTGATTAGCTGTGATATTTGTTAAAGGAAAGCCACCATTAACATTAGCATTAGTACGGATTTCTGTGTTTGTAAAAGAATCTAATAGCAATGATGTACCATTAAATAATCCTATATTAGCACCATACTGTGAAATTCCTGGTTGACCTTGACGAATATTTATGCCTGTTTGTTGTAAATTTAAATTATTAGAACCAGTAACAATATTACCTAAAAATATTGAATCAGTTTGATTAGTTATTTGTATATAGTCCATTGTTGATTCATTACTAAATCGGATTGTTTCACTATTACCATTAAATTTCATTTCAGGACCATTTATATCATTGTAGAGTTTAATAACATTATTGTTGGTTGTTGTATCGTGATATATTTGTAAGCCAGTACCTGAATTACTAGAGTCATTTACTTGTAATCCAGCATCAGCTGAAATAGATACTAATCCTTGACCCCGTGCTGGACCGACTGTTAAAGTAGCTTGTTGATTAACTGTATTAGAATAAATACTGACACTATTATCTATAGCCATAGTAATTTCACTTAATAATGTTGGTCCAGATGTTTGATTTTCAGTAATAACAAGCCCTTTTGTATCACTTTGTATAAATCTATTAAAATATTGTGGGGCAGGAGCACCAGGAGGTATTGCTGGTAAAATCTCTATAGGACCCTGTATTGCTGTATCTCCAGGAACAACGGGTGTCTGTTCTTGAATATAATAACCATTATTGCTATTTGAGTAGGTCTGACTTTGGAAAGCCATTTATTAAAGCAACGATTATTTTTCTGGGCATTTAGTGCGAAATACACCACCATTGTAATTATCAATCACAAAAAAATGATGGTCCTCCGTCAATAGGCGATAGTGACGGATTTTTTCAAGCATCTTCATACCGGGAGGGAAATAAGATGATAGGTATGCCTTAATTACTTTTTCTATTTGTTCTTCTGAGTTTAGCTTAAAACAAAATACAAAATTAATATTAGTACGTCCAGCAGAGTTTAGTAAAGTCATCGCTTGAGCTGATATGATGGCACTGCAGTTACTGTTCCTGTAAATAGTGAGTAGCTTGAGGACCTCTTTATCAAACTTAACACCAGTAACAATGTCGTCCAATACTGCCAGAAACTCATAATTATTATCTGTCTCTTTATTTATCATAGCAAAATCTTTAATTACTCTTGGAAGATATTGAGGAGCTTGAATTATATGTTTAGGGGCTCCTTTATAAATCTGTGCTTGAGGTGAACCAGTCATTAATACAGAACAATGATTCTTGAAATACTTATTTAATAGCTGAATAAGACAATGGGTTTTACCTGCTCTTGTTGAACCTATAAGAGCTATAGAACATCCACCTGTTTCTGGTAATGATAACTCAAAAGGTTTATCTGGACAATTTTCCATTTACTTAATAGAAAGAAAAAAGATGGACCTAATTCGCCAGATGCAAGAAAATAGAGCTAAGATGAGTATTGTTAAAGAAACAGCAAAACAGGTATTTAGCCCTCCACCTCTAGAAATGGATAAAAGACCGAAGACCCTTAATAAACGTCGTAAAGATATTATAGAAGATTGCCCAAAAATTAAAGTTGTTCGGGAGTATTTTACAGATTTAGTTGCCCGGCTTTCAGAATATTCTGACGATGAAGAAATTTAACAACCACTTCTATTCAATATCATTTTCAACTTTTTAATCCAGTCCATCTGAAAATCTAAATGATATTCTAAATAATTAAGCATATCAATGTTATTTGTTTCATTCTTAGCTTTATTAATGTATGTTTGCACTCTAGCGTTGTGTGATTCAAGATATTTAATACTTTCTAATACAACATCTTTTACAGGTGTGTAGCCTTCCATTTATTCTTAGACTAGATATTTACTTTATGCTTTTTTTTATAAAAAAATATAGATGCATAATATATAATGGCAACTTTGACTTTACATAAGGGTGACTGCTTAACGGTTATGAAAGACTTATCTGCTAATAGTATTGACTTGATTATATGTGACTTGCCGTATGGATGCTTATCTAATAATGGAAAACCTAAAATGTCTGAAGAAATGAAAAAGAAATATGATAGAACAGCGGAAGGTGGCTATGGTAGTGGCTGTCCCTGGGACGTGAAAATAGACCTAGCTAAATTCTGGGAACAGGCTAAACGTATATTGAAAAATGACCACTGTCCTGTAATTCATTTCTGCACAACAAAATTTGGCTTTGAATTATATAATTCTAATCCATCATGGTTTAGATATGACCTAGTATGGGATAAACAGCGTGGTGTTTCATTTTTGAGCGCAAATAAGATGCCTATGCGCAGTCATGAAATGATTTATGTATTTTCAAAGGCGGGGTCTTACTATAACAGAGTGGATATTAGCGGTAATTTTAAGGCATGGAATGTTAAAAGAACTGGACAAGTATCCGTACAATATGGTGGTGCTAAAAGAAATGATGGGGCTGGTGGAGAAAACAAACGTTGTGCATTATCAGTAATTCAAAATCCTACCTCTTCAATACGTAATGGACACCCTACAGAAAAGCCTGTTGAGTTATATAAGTGGCTAATACAACGTTATTGCCCGCACGGTGGTACTGTATTAGACCCTACATTTGGTTCTGGTAATTCTGTATTTACTGCACATGAGATGGGAATGAACGCAATAGGAATAGAGAAGGATGATAAATTTTTTGAGAAAGCAGAAAAGAAATTAAATACAATAGAGTAGAATGCCTTACAAAATAGAGCATCGCAATAGACTTTGGGCTGTTGTTAATACTGAAAATGGCACTAATCACGGTTGGACTACTAAAGAAAAGGCAGAAGCTCAGCTCCGACTTTTATTAGCTATGGAGTATAATCCACATTTTATAAAAAAAGAAACAAATAAATAGAATGCCCGGCTCATTATATATCGGACCCATTAAAGAGTTAATTGGTTCTACAACAGCTAAAGAAGCAAAAGTTGAGAAGGTTATTAAGAAGCACGTTGAGATGGCTAAGAAAGAGCTAAAGTCTAAGAAGCCACGGATGTAGCAGAAAAAAAATATAAGTTTAAATAGAAAGATGTGGCTAGAATGTTTTATACAGGTATCACTTATGATTGCTGTATATCACGTATTTTTCGCTCTAAAACAAAATAGTGTTAAATCATATAATGACCGATTTTGTTATTGCTGTGCCCAGTTATCAGAGAACGAAGGATTGTCAAAAGAGTCTCCGGCTTCTCAAAAAACACCAGTTGCTTGGAATGACAACGTTGTTTGTGACTGAAGGTGAATACAATCAATACAGAGATGAATGTGTTAAGGCTGATTTGATGCCTAGTAATATTGTAATAGGACACATTGGGCTTATACCTCAACGCACATTTATCTATAATTTTTACCCTTCTGGAACACATATATTTATGATGGACGATGATGTTGAAGACTATATTGATATTAGCGGTAATTCTGCTAATATTGCTCCTTTTATTAAGATGGGCTTTGATGAATGTGTAAAAGAAAAGTGTCGTATGTTTGGTTTTTACGCTGCATGTAATCCATTTTTTATGCGACAAACTATTACTACTGATTTAAAGTATTGTATTGGGTCGTCATTTGGTATTATTAATACAGGCTCTGAACCAACAATTCCTATTGAAGACCATTGTGGACTTAGAGAGGATTACTTCAGAACGTGTGGCTATTTTAAGGCTGATGGTAAAGTGGTACGTATTAACTTTATTAGTATGAAGACACGTTATTTAAAAAACAAAGGCGGGTTAGAATATGTTAGAACAGGGGAAAATATTAAAAACGCATCTGACAAACTTAGAGATTTATACCCCGATTGGGTTTCATTGTATATACGCAAAAGCAATGGATTCACTGAAATTCGTTTACGAAACAAATCTAAAAAACATATAAATGGAACCCCGCCAACTTGCCGAATTACCGATTGAAATATTTAGAGATATGCTTATACTTTGTCTTAGATATCCACCCCGTATTACAGATACACGTAAAAACAGCGGACGTGGAAGAACACAAGCCTATGGAATCATAAATAGAGTGAAAGGAGCACGTGGAATAGGAATGGGTATGAACTGTGAAAAATACCCAAAGATATGGGAAGAAGGTAAGAAATTAGCACAATCTATATTACCAGATGCTATTAATTGGACTACATTTATGTTGAATATGAATTATGAAGCTCTGCCTCACGTTGATAAAAATAATGATGGTGAATCATTAGTTGTAGCATTTGGAGACTACACTGGTGGTGAATTATGTGTATACAACAAAGATGGAACTGAAACTGAATACAATATACGGTATAGACCAGTCATTATGGATGCTAGTAAGATAACGCATTATGTAAAACCTGTGACAAGTGGTATCCGTTACAGTATTATCTTTTTTCGCACTGGTTTCTCAAAGAAGTTTTATAGTAAATATGGCAACAATCTAACACTTTATGATATAATAGATTTATTACCTGAAAAACAACCCGGTCAAAAAAACAGTGATATAAAGATACCTGTTTAAATGAGAATAAGATGAGATGGTTACCATTTTTTGCTAGAGAGGCAAATGCATTAATTAAAATATACCCTAGAAGGGTTGTATTTGAATTACCAAAAATAGACGAAAAAATAATATCTATGAAAGTTGTTAAGTTTGGGGATAGTTGGTATGTTATTGGGGTGCGGGGGTAGGTTTATTAATTTCTAAATAAATATGTTTCCATGTTCTTCCTGATAATACATTTAGAATACTATTTCTATCAATATTAAACTCTGAAGCCCATTTTTTTACATCTCCATGAGTACGTGTTCTAGTAAGTAAATCTCTTACTATTTTTTCAGTTAATTTAGCCTTAACGTTATTTTCTCCTGAAGTTTGTTCTGTAGTTAAATCGCCTGTGTGTTCCATACGGTCGGCTTTAATACAATCTGTAATACCATTTATTTTACAATAATTACAAGGATAACCACCTTTACATTTATTATGATTAGATTTACAAGATAGACAAGGGTACATATTTTTCTGCAGTACCTTGGCTTCTATTTGTTTAATGCGTTCATTACATTGAATAACATTATCTGAATTAGTACCTATAGATAGATGTTCTGGATTAGCACAATCTTTATTATCACAAGCATGTAGAATTTGTTGATTTGATTCTAATTCTGGAAATCCATTATGAATTACATAAGATAATCTATGAATATGCCAGATTCTGCTTTTAATACAAACTTGTCCGTAACCAGAAGAAGATTTACTAAAATTATGAGTCCAACATTGTGATAGATGTTTATATAACATTAAATCTGTATTAATTCTGCCATTTTTATCTATTTTAGAATAAAATCTATCACGATGAATCTGTTGTAATTTAGTTAATTGTATTTCACTCATTTTATATCATAATATGAGTGAAAAATATCAATTCAATTTTTGGCTAAAAAGCCGGGAAAAGTTTTGCTACATTCATTAAAAAGCAAAGTCGGCTGTGCCCTGGGAGAAGACCAAGACGGTGTTGTAGACATAGGACACGTGAAGAGTCCAGTTTCCAGAAATAGCACCACCAGCAATTACACCACCAGCAGGGGCACCTGAAAAGGCATCAGGAGCAGATGGCAAGTTGAACTGAACCTGTACAATACCGTTTGTAATCTCCTTACCAGCTACATACATACTGTGGGCTGACTCTGCCTCATAAGACTGGGCAAATGGAAGCTCTGCCCATTGAGTTACTGATGGCTGAGCTACAAGATTGCCACCAGATGTCTGATTGACAGAAAGTGCAGCAACTGGAAGTAAGCGTCCATTGATTAAATTCCACATCTTTGAACTAGCATTATCATAACGGGCATACTGGTCACCTGCGTAAGTTACGATTATATTTTGGGGAGCGTACCACTTATTTCTGTTATTTACACCATTTGTAGTATCAATATCACAAGTTAGCCACATCTCTATGTCTTTAACTTCACCAGAGCGGAAGCCAGTAAGGGAAGCAACCTGTGTGCCTGCTGTTGATGAGTTAAGGTTGCCAAGTGAAACCTGGAATTCCTGTTGAGTAAATTCACAAGGGTATGAAAGACTGTGAGTTGTCATATCAACACGGCGTGCCAATGCATCACCCTGGTTCTGGAGCTGAACCTGTCCTACAATGAACTCACCAGATGAAAGGGCAAGACCTGCTGTAGCACCACCATTAACGGCTGCGATACTAGCAATGTTAAAGATTTCCAATTGGATTTGAACTTGCTGTGTCAATAAATCTGTTGGAAGGGGGGGAGGTTTAGATACTGCTGAAGGACGGGACCAGGGGAAAGAAAGCCAGCAATAAGCAACAAGGTTATTTGCGTTAGCCCAGTCTGCAGCTGTTGCGATTGCTGGACCACCTAGCTGAATCATATTGTCACGTGCTGTACCGTCGGGGCAAAGACGTAAGGCGTTTTGAAGTACTTGTGCCCCAGATAGGAAATATTGTGAACTGCCGCCTACTCTGTATGATAGTCTGTTGATAAGAGCATAACCCCAACCAGCTTCAAGACCAACGTTTGTGGTTGTTGCTGGGGGTGTAATGACAAGCTGAATTAAAACATCACCAACTCCATTGTTAGGGGGGATTGTAAGAACATTGACACCAGCTGTAAGAGTGTTAAAGCCAACAACGTACTTTGTGTTCATTGAAGTGCGGTAACATTGCTTCTCAGCGGTCTGTGGGTCAGGATAGTATAGGTCAATACACTTACCCGGGAGTAACATCTGTTGTGTTGATTCTGCTACACGTGACTCCATTTGTTTTATAATTATGTATTTGAAAAAAAAATTATAAATAAATAGAAAATGCCACGTGGTCACATCAAAGCGTCTGGAATATTAGCCCATACTGATTCTGGAAAAGCTAAACACATGCCACCAGCTCACAAAGAAGCAGCAATGCCTCATCATAGTCACTCCGGGCTTACTAAGGTCCATTTAGTTTCTCAACATCCATATGAAGGCTTCAATCCTCCTAAGTTTGCAGCTGGTTCAGTTAGCCGTGATTTCGGTACCCATGAACACGTTATTAAAAACACTATGGTTGATAGCCATCCGAAGCCAGAAGACCGTACAGCTAATCTACGCCATATGGTTCAATCAACTGTCGGGGATGCGTACAATCTAGCAAATAGTGGCATCTTGGCACACACTGTAGGAGAAGCCCATCACGATAGTATTCACAAAGGCACAGGTGGTATTGGACACGTTAAGACTCAGGCAGAACGATATGGACAGGTACCTTTTAGTGGCAGTAAGTATTAATAGTATATATATAATATGTACGTATTTATACTAAACTTCGGAGATAAGCATTAGCATCTTAAACTCTACTGATTCGGCTAAATATCTATATTTTAGAATCTGTTGTTTATCAGTATATACTTGAATCTGCATCTGACCCAGAGGTAACAATGGGTCCCAGCGGATTTGTTTCGGAAATGCTAAATACCGTCTTATATTGAATGGCTTGTACCCAGGTAAGATAGGGTAGCCCAACGCATCAAACGTCGCAGGATAACTGGCATCGCTAGAAAAATTAAATCTATATATAACATCATTTGTGTCATAACTGGATGTAGTAGCATCTTTGAGTTTTTGCTGTGAAGCTATTTGAGAACAGCATATATCAATATATTCATACGCTAATAGATTTGGATTATAAGCAATGTTATATGAAAATGTTGTTTGAGCCGATGTTGGCTGTGTATTATATACTAAGAAGCCTAATGATTGAGCTAAATCTAAATTAGGCACACCATTAGGACTATTGGTAGCGGGGTCAGTACGGTAAAAATTAAATGTAAAACCAGCAGAGCATGTTAAAATCTGTTTACCAAATGCTACGGTAGAAGCACTTAATGTAAATAATGAGGCACCACCTGTAATACCTGCTGCTGCTGCTCTAATATTTAATTGAGCTGTTAATGCTGTTAAACCTTCTGCCACATTATAATTGCCATTTGCTATAGTTACACTAGTTAAGATATATGTAGCTGCCGGAGATGCCTGTACTATAATAACATTACAACTATTATTACCTATTGTTGATGAAACATTTTGAATATTCCATGCTAGCTCAATTTCTGTTAAAGCAAAGCGGGTAAAAAAGCCCGTAACCAGATTCTGGGCTTGTTTATTAATCAAAAAATCAGATGAAAAAATAGTTGGTGATACACCAGGAATATATACAGTCTGATTATTGTAGTCTTGACGGTCTGTAGAATCAATCAAAAAATTAGCCGTGCTAGCATCACGGATATCTACGCCTTTTGCTAATCGGTCATATGATATTTGTGCTGACACATTACGATTCATTCTATATTTTATACAAAGTTTTTCTTTATACTTCACTAATTAACATCAGCATATTGTATTCTAAATTTTCTGCTTGTGTAAGATATAATTGATTACCGTTATTATCTATTAGCGTAAAATTAATTTGACCTACAGGTAATAATGGGTCCATACGGATTTGTTTAGGAAAGGATATTGTACGCTGTTGTTTAAATGGCTTGTAACCCTGTAAAATTGGATATCCATAAGTATCATAAGTTGGCTCATTAGTCCAACCAAATACCCATCTATACAATGTATCAACATTAGTTTGACCAGTTGAAACATCTTTGATATCTTGTACTGCTGTCATCTGAACACTTGTAAAATCAATGTATGGATAAGCTTGAAGATTAGGGCTTGAAATATAATAGAATGGGTAGCCTGTTGGAGTTGGAGTTCCAGTAGGATATGTAGGTAATGAAAGCATATCAGCTAATCCACGTACAGGGTATGTTACTGCTGAAGGACCAGAGCCAACTGTAATTGTTCTTGAACTGAAATAAAATGATTGACCGTTTGTTGTTTGTAGAATTTTACATTGACCTACAAGATTATTTGGAAATTGGAAGTCAGCATCTTCAAGTTCAAAAAAACCTGCTCCAAAGCCTATTGGTGTTCCTTGATTTAGAAGCTTAATCATTTCATCTAAACATTGTTGAACATTGTAAAATCCAGAAGCTAATGTGAATGTTTTTGTAGCACCACCAGTTCCAAGAACAGTTACTGTGAATGTATTAGTACCGTAATAAGTACCTGATTGGTTACCATTCCAAGGACCAGCACCTGCAGTTGGACTTATGTTAAACTTATTCCAAAATAAATCAACTTCTGCTACGGCTGCACGTGTAAAGAAGCCATTAAACAGTGAATTAGCTTTTGTAATAGTAAAGTTACAAGAGTTTGAAGCTGTTAATGCGTCAACGTAAGGTCCAGTTGATTGTACACCAATATATGGACTTCTATCAGTTGATGAAACCAAAAAATTAGATGTACTAGGGTTACGAATATCAACACCCTTGTTTAGGCGGTCGTATGATATCTGTGCTGACACATTACGATTCATTCTATATTTTATACAAAGTTTTTTCTTAAAGTAAAATAAACATCCGGATGGATAACACAAGTTCTAATGTTATTGGTGTAATCGGTTTTGTTTTAACTATTGGTGGTGGTATATACACTGCTATTAATCATAAACGAATAAGAAGTAAATGTTGCGGTAAAAATATGGATGCTAGCTTTGATGTTGATAATACATCACCAACATTACCTGTTTCAACAAAACCACCATCTATTGCTCCTATTCAATGATATCACAATGATATTCAATATACTCCATTAGACAATTATAAGACTGTAACTGAGCTCCTGTTGTTTTAGTACGTGGATTATTAACAAGACTAGCCACGTGGGTAAAATCATCTAATATTTCTTTGAACTTCATACCATTATATGGGTGTCCTGTATGATAGTATTTGTAATTACCGTATTTTTTCATCAACTCAGCCTTCTCAGATTTTTCTTTTCTGGTACATTCGGGGCAGACCAAATTGCCAGTGCTAAGACGAACACCAAGATTTCTAAGGCTTTTCTTACACTTTTCACACTTAACTGAGTTTTCCAAGAATTTCTTGATGCACTCAGAACCAATAATCTCATCTTTCTTTGTATGTATATTTTGTATCGTGTAAAACTTCTCAATAGGCGTGGTACAGAGGCACTTAGTAACTCCTCTACCTCCTGAAATGTCTGTGTATTTGATATATAACCACTCAGGAACAGGGTCGTCTTTATTGATGGAATTAGTCTTAAGAGCTTCTACTAACTTCTGATGTTTATAACTTTCAAACTCCATATTTTGATTTACTAGAATTGTTTTTTTAACTGTTCAATTTTATTCTTTTAAGCCCCCTAATTTGACAGCCAAAAAAACAGTGACAGACGGTTTGACAGACATTTGATATTTGTTATATATTTATAGTATCTTTTTATATTAATTTATCAATTTACCATATATAAAAAATATCAACCTGTCAAATTGCCAATAGGTGGCTAAAATTTTTTTTTTTTTAGGAAGCCAGCACTCTTCAAAAAAAAAGTATTATATAGATGCAACCCTCAATTTTGACCCAGTCAGATTTCACATTGTTTAAAAGAGAGTGTAAGCCAACTAGATATTCTAAAGTTGATTGTAACTGTACCCGTTGTCAATTTGTAAATAGGTTTAACGCAATGAAACCATCTGATTGTAAATGTGTCAAGTGTAAAAAGTTTCACTTAGAATGGATGCGAACCCCGGTGTGCGAAAAATGTCTAGAAGAAAAATGAAACTCTTAATTAGAAAATGGAACCGTCACTGAAAGAGTTGAGAGCGAAAGCAAAAGAGCTGAGAGCAAAGATATCATCAGCACCTATATCAAAGGCAACAGCAGACCAGTTAAAAAATGAGATTGCTTTTTTTGAGCGGGCAGCAAAGGCAGAAGCAACAAGAGAACAGCGTATGGCGAATTTAGCAAAAGCACGTGAATCAAAAGTAGAAGCTCCAGCATCAGAGCTAAAAAAAAACCAGAAATCCAGATTAGTAAAGAAAGCAACGGATACGACAGTGGTACCGGCTCCGAAAGTGAGAAAGACGAAGAAAGAGAAAGAGTCATCAGACGAATGACAAAAGAGGAATTAGTATTCAAAGTGTTAGGCACAGGTTGTAAAATGTTAGATGATATAGATGTAAAAAAACTATCAATAAAAGAGATATGTATTCATTTAAAAAAAAGCTGTTGCCCTGCTTTAAAAGAGATAATAAAAGATTTTCAGGAAAGAAAAATCTTAATGTAAATGTAGAAGAAATGTCCGAAGCTAGTCTAACTTGCGCAGGTGATGTATTGACTTTAGTAATGAATGATATGACTCTTAATTGTAAGATACCAAGAGGACCTCCAGGACCTCCAGGACGTGACGGTATGAATATTAAAGGTGACAAAGGAGACCAGGGTGTCCCCGGTGATGCTGGGCGTGATGGACGTGATTCTTTGATTCCAGGACCTACAGGTAATCAAGGAGTAATGGGTCCTCCAGGTCCAGTACCAGTTATTAGAATGGGCTCAGTAGTTGTAGGAGAATCACCATCTGCAGTTATGAGCCGTGAAAATGATATGTTATACACGCTTAACTTAGTAATCCCTAGAGGGTTAAAGGGTGAAGTTGGTCCAAAGGGCAAAGACGGCAAGCACGGTAGCCACGAAAAGGTACAGTATAACTCTTTTGGTAATAATCCACGTTTCACAAATGATATGTTATCGGCACATTTTTTAGCTGATGGTGATATGACTTGTCCAAATTTAACAGAAGCAGATTTAAGTAGCTGGTTCTGTGTCAAAACAATGAATAGGTTATGTTTATCAAATCTAGTAGAAGGTTTTGTAGAGTTGAAAAAGAATGAGAGTGGAAAATTTGTATGTGTTCCATATCAAGGTGAGTTTAAATTTACACGCTTTTAATCAAATGTGACTAAATGTGTAAGTTCTCTAGTAGGTTTAGCTTTAAAAATAGCAAGAACCATAGGACGTAATACTTTGTGGTCTTTATATAATAATGATGTTGTAATAACTCTTATTTCAGCATTTTTAGTCAAAAATTCTTGGAAATATTTACACGAAGTTCTGAATGGTGTAACTAATAAAATTGTACGCCCACCACGATTCCATTCATCAAACGCTTTTTTTAACCAAGGTCTTTGTTTTAGTTTGGCGTGTGGAGTTAATAATATTGTACCAGGATTAAATGACCTAACAAGAGACTCATTAGTATCATAACATTCTGAAAAATAAAACTCTGTTTCTAACGTTTTTATATAAGTATCAATTGATACGCTCATTTTAAATAACCGGGGTATTTTTATTTCTTAGTTGGAACAAATGGAACCCAACGAATACCATCTTTATCACAACCCATATTTTCACAAATCTCAATCCATTCACTATAAGGAATTAATTTTGTAATTCTTTTTGGTACAAACATTGTATTATGTTTTTTTATAACATTTATATAAGCGGGTAAATTATCAGAATCGTAACTAGAAACTGCACCAGCTGGTATCTTAGACCAACAATAATCATTACTACAATTACACTGCATCTTTCTGTTTTTTTGACATCACAACAACGCCTAGACATCACTTCAATTTTTGACACTTTTTTCCAGTTTCTTACGTAAAATAGGTTAGAAACTGACTTTTCTTTTCAAAT
>Ga0007876_1000542_pt1 | contig 14240 bp, 7 predicted proteins | sample CryBogCBH24Aug09_FD_70958 | JGI IMG/M metagenome (GOLD analysis project Ga0007876, IMG submission 70958) | Freshwater microbial communities from Crystal Bog, Wisconsin, USA - CBH24Aug09 | ecosystem: Environmental > Aquatic > Freshwater > Lake | place: Crystal Bog, Wisconsin, USA | collected...
ATTGGCAACACTGGTGCAGCAGTGACAGGTAGTACTGCTACATTTGGTGGCCTACAGGCAACAGCCATTGGCAACGTGACTCCAGGATCAGCAGTATTCACAACTGTCAACACACTGGGCAATATCTATGCCAATAGTGCAACAGGTAGCCTAATACTATACGGTAATTCGATTACCAGCAACACTGGCAAAATTGGACTTGGCAGCATCAGCAACGTACAGATCACAGGTGGATCTAGTGGTTACACTATTGTAACCGATGGTGCAGGTAACTTGAGTTTTTCATCACTGTTGGGTAACAGTATTCTACTAGGCTCCAACGTAAGCGGACAGTTGGTATCTAATGCAGTGGCATTGACTACTACAACAGACTTGACAGATGCTATTGCACAGCTAAACGCAATTTTAGGTAAATTGACACCATCAAGTCCTCCTAACTTCCCAGCAACAACACTGACTCAATCCACTGGTACTATCTCAGGATTGATGTCAAACTTTGCACAGACTGACAATTCAGGATGGGGCAACCTAAGCGTTAGTGGCGGAACCGCAGTAAACGTAGTAAGAAGTGCAGTTTTTGCAACCAGTACAGTGACCAACTCGGGAACTACCCCTAGTGGCGGTAACATTCAGTTATACATAAATGGCGTAGTGCCGCCAAGCAATTTCCATGCACTGACATCAACTCCAACCAGCGCAGACAACGGCACATATGGTAACTTGGTAGTGTCGGGTGTACAAGATTATCACAACATTGTGAGTACAGTGGCAGCTGGCTTCTGGAACGTATTTTCAGCATCAATTGCAGCAACAAGCATACCCGCTGGTTGGAACAGAGCCAACATTTATTACACAGGTGATGCCGCAGCAACACCAACATTAACTTGGTACTATGATAGTTCTAGCCCAACTGCTCCAGCATTCAGTGCAACCAGTATAGCATTGACTAGCAACACAGTTACTTACTCAAGTACAATTCCGCATTTAAACTCAAGCGCTGGCTTTACACTAAACGGTACAGTACAAAACTTGAGCGGAGATTTGTACTATGCAGCATGGACCAGCACTAGTGCTAACTTCTTCTCAAGTCTTGGTGCAGGTGGTGCACTACTAGCACCAGCCAATAGAACATTGTCACAAGTAGGTGTACCAGTACCGCTAACACGCAACAACACCAGTGCTTACTCGTTCTCAACCACATCAAACGTGACAACAGGATTTGGTAGTGCTAGTGCAGCAACTGGCCCAACACTGAGCGTTTCAACTCCATATGCAACCAGTGGTAGTGGACAATTTGCACCAGGTAGCATTATCTTGTATAAAACAGGCACAACCACACAGATTGAAGAAACCAGTTTGACAACTGCATACGGCACAGCCGCACGTATTACCAATCCAGACGGCGGTACTGCTGCTGATAACCCTGCATACACTGGAACAGAAACCACATTCAACAGTGCAACCAGCACCTTGTTGGCAACAGATGCTACAGTTGTGGCTGCAAAACTACAGTATGATGTAACCAACTACTCAACTGGCTACTACCCAGTTGGACCAAACTTGAGTTCAGGACGTAGTGCTAGCCAATACTTCACATTCAAGTTTTCACAGGCTGCATTGTCTACATTCCACATTAACTATACAGGCACACTGGCTGGCTTGTGGATGGCATGCCCTGGGGTAACAGATACTCCAGCAAGTCCAACCAATGGATGGCTGAACGCTGCCTCTGCTTATGGCGGCGCTGGCGTTCCAGGCACAGGTACTGGTGGTAACGGTACTGCGGGCTGTGCAGTTGGTGGCAACGCAACACTGAACTCGTCGGGTACTTACAGTATTCAAGTAACATTGGGTTCAGCAAGTACATCAAGTGCTGGTAATAAGAGCAATGAGATTTATGTCAGGGTCAAACTGACAAGCGCACAATCGTTGACTGCATTGAGCATCGCTGCATAATTAAGAGAACTATAAAATGGCAATATCACAAACACAAATTGTTGACTACTTAAATAAAAAGGTTGGATATAGCATCGCCAAAACCGATGTTTCGACTGCGAAATATCCGTTTAACGAATCTATACCTAGCCCACTATTGACCCCGGGTCAATATATTTGGCAACAGGATTACTATATTCCAAGTGTGTCGTCTGCACCCAGTGCCAACACAGTGGTCAACGGCAGCACGATTGTTGCAGTGTATAATACCAGTACAAGTGCAGTGGTACAGTCTACATCACTTAGCGAAAGTATTAGCCAAGAAACTTGGAACACAGGCATTACAAACTGGATTCCTCCCAGCTTTGGATCTGGATACCAACTCAAACTGTATGCAGGTCCTCCAGGTGCAAGTGCTGCACAGGTAGCAAACTTTACACAGTTGCCAGTAGCAGGTTCAGGTGCCAACGACAGCTGGTTCTTTGACTACCAAGCTGGTATTGTAAACTTTGCTGATACTAGTGTTCCAGCAGCCGCGGCCAACGTGTCAAACGTAGTGTATGCAATGGGTGCCGTTTACACTGGTACACTTGGTATTGCCAACTATGCTAACCTTAGCATCATTGGTAACGTTACCAGCGTCAACGGTAACATTGTATTGACCAACGGTGCATACTACGGTAACGGTTCAAACTTGACTGGTATTGCCACAGCAGGTGCTGGCAACGTCAGTTACTATAGCCAAATTACCCCACTTAGCAACAACCAAACATATTACTTGGAGTTTGCCAACTTAACCGTAGGCAACAGCATAACTGGTGCAGTCACAACAGTCAACGTGAACCCAAGCACAAGTACAATCAGTGCTGGTACATTTAATGGCACCAGCATCACTTTAACTGGTCCAGACAACAACGCATCTCAATACAATAGCGGCGCACTGCAAATTGTTGGCGGCGCAGGCATCAGCGGCAACTTGTATGTTGCCGGCAACGTGTATGCTGGTAACTTGATCAGCACAACAACACAGATTCTTGAAGTAACAGATCCTTTACTATATTTGAATGCCAATACACCAAGTAACTACAACTACGAAATTGGTTTTTATAGTCACTTTGGCCCATTTGGTAGTACTCCATATCAACACACTGGATTTGTACGTGATCACACAGCAGGTATTTGGAAACTGTTTGCCAATACTCCAGAACCCGCTGGCGGCACAGTCAACTTTACCAACAGCACTTGGGAAGCATTGCAGATTGGTAACTTGATTGTAGCCAATACTACTGCTGCCACAGGCACAACACAGGCCACAGGCGGCGCACTATATGTAGCAGGCGGCGCTGGTATTGCTGGTGCCGTCTACGCTGGTAGTATTCAAAACACTCCCGTTGGATCAACTACGGCCAGTACTGGTTCATTTACATCATTGAATGCTGCCAGTGGATTGACAGCAAGTACAGTTCAAGCAGCAACTATTGGTAATGCCGCAGCAAGCGGACAGTTTGGTACAGTAACAGCTACTACTGTTAATGCTGCAACCATTGGTAACGCCGGAGCAGCGTTGAGTGGTGCTACTACAACTTTAACTGGTTTGCTGACAGCCAGTGCAGTTAACGCGGCTACTATAGGTAATGCCGCAGCAAGCGGACAGTTTGGTACAGTAACAGCTACTAACGTTTATGCAGCCACAGTAGGCAATGCAGGCGCCAACGGGCAATTTGGATTTATCACAGCAACTACAGTTAATGCTGCTACGATTGGTAACGCAAGTGCTAGTGGTCAATTTGGTACAGTAACAGCAACCACAGTTAATGCTGCCACAGTAGGTAATACAAGTACCAACTTCAGTGGCTCCAGCATTACACTAACTGGACTGGTAACAGCCAGTACAGTCAATGCCGCAACGATTGGTAACGCTGGTGCTGCTCTAAGCGGTGCTACAACAACGCTAACTGGACTATTGACAGCCGCAACAGTTAACGCAGCTACAATTGGTAATGCAAGTGCTAGTGGACAGTTTGGTACTGTGACTGCCACTACTGTCAATGCAGCTACAATCGGCAATGCAAGTGCTAGTGGTCAGTTTGGTACAGTAACAGCAACCAACGTTTATGGCGCCACAATTGGTAATACCAGCACCAACTTCAGTGGTTCAAGTGTTACAATAACTGGGCTAGTAACAGCCAACGCAGTAAACGCTGCCACTATTGGTAATGCAGCAGCAAGTGGTCAATTTGGTACTGTAACTGCTACTACCATAAACGCAGCCACCATTGGCAACACTGGTGCTCAATTCAGCGGCAATACTGCTACATTTGCTGGTAACATTACTGCCGGTAACATCACAACTGCTGGATCAAACGGCAACATCAGTGGCGTTAATACAGTATTTGCAACTACACTGGTTGGTAACTTGTCGGCTGCTAACGTGGTTGGTACAGTGGCAACAGCCAACGTGGCTGTGTATGAACAGATCATACCACTGAGCAACAATCAAACCTACTATATTCCTTTTGCCAACGTTACCAACGGTAACAGTACATTGGGTGCAGTAAGCACAATTAACGTCAACCCAAGTAGTGGTAATTTGTATGCAACAGCCTTTGTTGGATCTGGTGCATACTTAACTAACATCAACCCTGGTAGTATTGGTTCAGTTGCAACAGCCAACGCATCAATCTATGCAGGCGTAACCAACAACACCAGCGGTGGTACATACTACCCAATGTTGAGTGGTCAGTCAACAACTGGTAACACACAAGCACAGGTCAACGGTAGCTTGAGCTATGTACCAAACACTGGTACATTGAGTGCAACAGCATTTAACGGCTCAGGTACTTCTTATATCCAAACACTACAAGTCAACGGACAGTTGAGTGCCAGCGGTGCAATCATTGCTGGTAGTGGTGTAGCTACCACGAACAACTCCACTGGTGCGTTGCAAGTCTCGGGTGGTACAGCAATAACTGGTAACATCAACATTGGTGGACAAATGTTTGTTGGCACCAGCGCACAAGCAACAGTATTGACTGGAGCTATTGCAGTTAAACGTGGAACAAGTACAACAGGCCCAGGCACACAGTACACACAAGACGCACTGATCAACGCAACCAACTCTGGTTCCAGTGACTTTATTGCTTACGCCAACAACTACCCTGGCCCATCAAACGATCACGGTTGGATGGACATGGGCTTCACTGGCGATGCGTTTAGTGACCCAGTATACTCAATAACCAAAGCCAACGATGGTTACTTGTTTGCCAGCGCTGCCAACTCAACAGTGGGCGGCAACTTGGTATTGAGCACAGACTGGACCGGCAGCTACAATGACATTGTAATTGGTGTTGGCAGCTTCTACTCAAACAGTGAAGTTGCTCGCTTCCATGGCAACGCAAGTACCAGCGGTACATTCTCAATCAAATTGCCAACTAACGCAAGCCCAGCAGCCAACACAGGTGCGTTGCAAGTTTGGGGCGGAGCAAGTTTTGGCAGCAACGTATTCTTAGGCGGCGCAGTCTTCTTGAACGGTAACCAAGCAGCAGGTAACGATGTAGTAGTTAAAGGCAAAAACGACAGCACATTGATTTGGGCACGTCCAAATGCCACATACGATACAGTTATTATTGGTAACAGCGCAACAGCAAGCTCAGTGGTCAACGGTGCTAAACTAAACATCAACACCACAGACAGTATCTTGTTGCCAGTTGGTACTAACGCACAACGTCCAGGTAGCTCAGGTTATAGTGACGTTGCTGGTATGTTCCGTTACAGTACAACTGCCAACGCAATTGAATGGTACAACGGTACAAGTTGGCAAACAGCTTCAAGTAACTTTACAGTTATTGCTGATGCACAATTTACTGGAACAGGATCTACTGCAACATTCACATTGCCAAGTAGCCAAACAACCAACAGTTGTATTGTGTCTATCAACGGTGTGGTACAGATCCCAACATTGGCCTACTCAGTAAGTGGTACAACACTAACATTCACTGAAAATCCAGCTAACGGTGACGTGATTGACGTTCGTATGTTGACTACAACTACCACAGTTACTGGATTGAGCGATACCAGTGGCTACAACACAGTCAACGTGATCACAGGAACTGGTGTAACATTTACAACTGGTACATCATCACAGACTACACAGTATACTATTGACACCAACGGTGGTTTCGTAACCAATGGTTCAAACGTGACTATTGCCAGTGCTGGTACCAGTGTCGTTGACAACTTGTTTGCTAACAGCTACAGCAGTGCAAAATACACTATCACAGCAACACTACAAGGTACAAACATTCGTGAAATGACTGAAGTACACATGGTACATACTGGTAACGGTGCAGGTGCTGGATCCGTGTACCTAACAGCCTATGGTAGAATCAACACTGCGGGTAACACACTAGTAACCTACAGTGGATCAACAAGTGGTAACATTGCTCAATTGCAGGCTACTACAACAAACGCCAACACAATCTTGAGAATCAAACGAGATTACATGGCAATTTAATTGGTTGGGGTAGATGGTCTACCCTGACTTCTAATCCTTTTGGGGAATATGGAACCAAGGAAACAAAATGGTAGCAAGCGTAAATACAAACTTCATAGTACAAAACGGTCTTACAGCAGGACCAGCAACAATTTTTGCCGGTAACGGCGACGTCATTACAAGCGGTAACATCACAGTCACCGGCGGCGGCAGCTTTGGTGGCTTGAGCAGTAATCAAATATATCAGAGCACCAGCAACGTAAACGTCAACTCTGCATCTGTTACAGTTGGGGTAGGTGGGGCCAACGTTGCCACATTTACTTCTACAGGACTAACTATTCCTGGCAACTTCACAGTCAACGGTACTACAACCACAATTAACACAGAAACTGCTACTTTTATCACCGCTACTACAGTCAATGCTGCCACCATTGGCAATGCAGGCGCAAGTGGTCAGTTTGGTACAGTGACAGCCACAAACGTGTACGGTGCTACCATTGGTAATGCAAGTGCAGTATTGTATGGTACACTGAATAGTTCTAGTGCAAGCCAACCAAACATCACAACACTCGCTGGTGTTACATCAATTGGTGCTAGTAGTGCAACAACATTAACAGGTACACTACAAACAGCTAGTCAAACAAACATCACAGCAGTTGGTACACTATCTGGTCTAACAGTTGCGGGCACAACCAATACACAAACAGTTCAGCCTAGTGCTAACGTTACCTATAACTTGGGTTCAACCTCAGCTTGGTACAACACCATCTACGGTACATCAACCCACGCACTATATGCTGACTTGGCAGAAAACTATCAAGCAGACAAATACTACAATCCGGGCACTGTATTGCAGTTTGGAGGCACAGCAGAAGTTACACTAGCTGATGCTGATACAACCCGTGTAGCAGGAGTAGTTTCTACTAACCCAGCACATCTGATGAATGGCGCATTATCTGGGCCCAATGTCACCGCACTGGCACTGACAGGACGTGTGCCCTGCATGGTAGTAGGACCAGTTGCCAAAGGTGATCTAATGGTCAGTGCAGGTTGGGGCTATGCCAAATCCAACAACGGTGCAGGCGTTGGACAAGTGATTGGTAAAGCACTACAAGATTTCCCAATGAACAGCAAAGGTGTCATTGAAGTGGTTGTGGGTAGATTCTAAATCAACACACTCCGTAAAGGGGCCGAGGCCCCTTTTGTTTTGGATAAATACGTGATAGAGTGAGAAAAAGATGGCATTAACTAGACCAAAAATTTGGGACATTGATACGAACGTTGAATGGTTTGTGGATCCCATTACGGTCTTACACCAAGCATCTACACTGGCCAACGTAGATGTTGGATTCTTGTTTAATCGTGCCAACGGGCTGGTATCAAACGTGGCTCTGTATTGGAACGAAAGCTCGCAGAGTTTTGTAACAGCCTATACCAGCAGTGACGGCACTACCAACACCAACATAGCTGTGACCAGTTATGCCAACATTACAACTGGTAACATTGTAGCCTCGGCTATTTCTGTTAGCGGCGTAGACTTTACCACCAATGTTGTTTCTTTACAGAGTCAAATTGCTGGCGCTAATGCCGCTATAGTCACAGCCAACACAGCAATGAAGGCCTATGTTGATGCGGCCAATACCATCCAAAGTAGTCAAATTGCAACACTACAAGGGCAAGTATATACCAATGCCAACGTGGCAGCATATTTGCCAAGTTATGGTGGTAACTTAACAGTTGGTAATTTGGCAGTTACTGGGAACATTACCACAATCAACTACGAAACAGTTCTTTACACAGAAACTGCTAACGTACTAACAGCCAACGTACTAACAGTCAGTGGTAATACAACATCAGGCAATGTGCTAGCCACAGGATTTTTCTATGCCAACGGTGCACCATTTGTCAGTAGTAACTTTAACCCAGCAAGCCCTGGCACTATTGGTGGAACTACCCCGGGTGCAGCAACATTCAGCAGTCTAAAGACCACACAAACAACAGTCACACTGGGTGCAAGTGCTGGAGCAATCAGTCAAGGCACTTATGCTATTGGTATTGGTACCTATGCCGGTTATAATACACAAGGTGCATACAGTGTTGTAATTGGTGGTCAGGCCGGACAAAACACAGCTGGCGCCCAAAGCGTATTGATTGGTTACAATGCTGGTTTTAACAGCAGTAACGGCAATGTGGTTGCTATTGGTTCTTATGCTGGTACTCAATACCAAGGTCAAGGTGCAGTGGCAGTTGGCCCAAATGCTGGATCCAACAACCAAGCAAGCAACGCAATAGCAATTGGTAACAGTGCCGGTGTAGTACAGTCTGCACCAAGTATCATATTGAATTCCAGCGGCAATCCTTTGAACGATGGCGGCCGCGCTGGATTTATTGTAAGTGCTGTACGCAATGATACCAGTAACGTTGGCAATATTGTAACCTACAATACAACAACCAACGAATTTACCTATAGTAATACTATCTCAATTGTAGGAACTGCAACAGTTGGTAATGTAATCACCACCGGCGGTGTGTTTTGGGCCAACGGTAATGCCTACAGTAGCGGCAGTGGAACAGGCTCGGGTATTACTTACACGGCCAGTAACACAGTACCAGCATCTGCTCACGTGGGCGACCAATGGTACTATCAGGCAGCAGACACTCTCTACGAATACATCAACGATGGAACACAGTTGGTTTGGGTTGATGTGCAGTCTAGTCCAACCAGTGCAGGTGTTGGCAATGCCACCGCTGGTAACTTGACAGTAAACGGCAACTTGACAGTAACAGCCAACACTTATCTGGGTAACAGTTTTGTTTCTGGAACACAAACAGTTACAACACTGATCACAACTGGCAACACCACTGTGAGAGGTAATCTTTTTGTCTCTAGTAATGCAGCAGCAGGCACAGTGACTAGAATTGAATATAACATACCGCATCCATTCATGTTGATGGGTGCAAGTTAAGGAAACATAATGGCAATAACATATCGAGTATTGGGACAAATTAATCCCGCAGCAAACACACAAACTACTATCTATACGGTGCCAGCCGCCACTAGTACTATCGTGAGTACAGTGAGCATTTGTAATACCAACAGCTTGGCTACTACATTTAGCTTGGCAGTGCAGCCACAAGGTGCTGCATTGGCCAGACAGCATTATATCAACTTTAACACACCTTTACCAGCCAATGACACTATCACATTGACACTGGGCATGACCCTGGGCAACACTGATGTGCTGAGTGGCAATGCTGCTAGTGGTAACGTGGCATTTAACGTATTTGGAAGCGAGATAACTTAATGGGATTTAAAACAGCCAGCGCACGTTTTACTCAAGCCCGTAGTGCTCAGAGCAGTGACCTTGTGGCATTCAACAACGCTACCACAGGCAACGCCAGTATTTCAGGTACCAGTTTGACAGCCAACAGTGTGATTACCACCGTGGTAGTTACCCCAGGTGCCAATGCCAGTTCTGGTACTACTACAACAGGTGGTGGCGGCACAGGCGGGTCAGGTGCAAACGTAGTACCAACAGGTGTTAATATATCAATATACTCTAACGTAGCAGGCGCTCCCGGCAGTTGGAGTTTTACCAACGGCAACTTGGCTTTTAGTGCCAATGGATTCTACGCTATTACAGTATTGACTAGTATGCCTATTTATGTCAAATCCTGGGGAGCAGGCGGAGCAGGCCTAATTGGAACAAGTCCAGCATACGGAGGAACTGGAGGATTCAGTTCGGGACTTATGACATTAACTGCCGGCAACGTCTACACAGTGTGCGTTGGGCAAGGTGGAAGATTCAGTAACGCAACCAGTGTAATTGGCGGCGGTGCTGGTTTAGTTGGAGTAGGTGGCGGCGGCGGCTTGTCGGGTATATTTTTTGGAAACTTGTATCAAGGTGGTAACTACACACAGGCCAACGCTGTACTAATAGCCGGCGGAGGTGGCGGGGTTTCAAGCGGGCCATACCCTGGAGGCAACGGAGGCGGTATGGTAAGTATTGCTGGCAGTAGTGCTACTGGTGTTGGTGCTCCTGCTGTTGCAACACAAACAAGCGGTTACGCAGCATTACAGGGCGGTCCAGGCACAGTTGCCAGTGGTGCAAGAGGTGGCTGCGGCGGTGGAGGCTATTACGGTGGATATGGTGGCCCTGCAACTGGTGGGGGAAATGGTTCTGGTGGCTCGGGCGGCAGTGGATTTATCAACAATGCCGCAGTGTCTTTTGGTACTACTACCTATCAAGGAACTCCATCATTGTCCCCGGGAGGTATCACTTATCAGGGATACAGTGCATCATCCGTTGTTGCCACAGTTCCAGCTGCATTTGGTGATGTCAATCTATCACTGTATCCCAATGCTGCTATTGGTGGTGCAGGACTTACATCAGGATCATCAAGCCTACAAACAGGCGGAGACGGACTTGTTGTGCTGATCCCAGAATTAGTAGCAGTTGGATCTTCGGGTAGCAGCTCGAGTCCAACAATATCGTCGACGTTTGACTTCTTATTAGTTGGTGGTGGCGGAGGTGGCGGTGCTGGCGCCGGTGGTGGCGGCGGAGGTGGCGGCGGATATGTAGCGCAAGCACAAGTGCCTATAGTTAGGGGAACTTCTTACACTATTACCATTGGCGCAGGCGGTAATGGAGCCGGCAATGCAGCTAACCATGGCGGCAGCGCAGGAAACATTGGCAGTAACTCAAACATTGTGTCAGGAACAATCACTGTCACTGCCTACGGTGGAGGCGCAGGGGGAGGCGGTGATACTAACAGTACCGGAGGCGCAGGCGGCTCAGGCGGCGGCGGCGGCAGCAACAATACCAACACTGTTCAGGCCGGCGGTGCTACAACTCAGGGCCAAACAACATTATTTGGCAACATAGTCATCTCGGGATATGCTGGTGGATCAGGAAAAGGCGACCAAAACGCCGTCCTTACAGCCGGCGGTGGCGGCGGAGCAGGTCAAGCGGGAGCCAACGGGTCTGGCACAGGCAACCAGGGCGGTGTTGGTGGCAATGGTCTACAATGGGTAAATGGTAATAGTTATGCAGGAGGTGGCGGTGCAGGTAGTAACACTCAAACTGCAAGTGTTGGGGGTACAGGCGGTGGCGGTAATGGAGGTACGTATTCTACAACAGCAGGTCAATATGGTCTTTTTGCAGTTGCTGGCAACGCATTTACTGGCGGTGGCGGCGGCGGTGGAACGCAACTTAACGGAAGTCCTTTTAATCGTACTTACGGTGCCAACGGTGGTAGTGGTGTGAGTATTTTTAGAATGTATGCCAATATTGCGGCACCAGCATCGGTATCAGGCGCGTCTACATCAGTGCCGGGCGATGGCTATATCTATTATACCTTTACTACTTCTGGCACAATAACTTTCTAATGGAACAAGTATGAGTCACTTTGCAAGAATCAACGAAAACAATGTGGTGGTAGAAGTCATAGTTGCCGAACAAGACTTCATCGACAGCGGCGCAGTGGGTGATCCTGCTGCTTGGATACAGACCAGCTACAACACTCGCAACGGAGTACACTATGGTCCCGATGGCGAACCCGACGGTGGTGTAGCATTACGATATACTTACGCTGGCATTGGCTACACCTACGACCCTGTTAATGATGTGTTTGTGGCACCGGTAAATACATGATAGGATAAGCAATGTCATTTCCATTAAGCCCCACAAACGGTCAAACAGCAGTTGTAAACGGTATTACATACCAATACAGCAGCACCACCACGGCCTGGAGCAGAGTTCCACAGTCGTACAGTCGTACTACTACATCAACTGTAGCACCAGTTAACCCCACTCCTGTTGCTGGAGATCAATGGTACAACCCCACAACTGACACACTGTATCGTTATACTTTTGATGGCGCAGCCAGTTACTGGGTTGACATTACAGGTGCGTCAAGCACAACCACAGTTGGGCAAGCACAGACTTACTTGGGTGAAACCACCGCCTATGGCAACATCACCCCAACTACCAATGCAGCCTATAACCTAGGGTCAACATCAAGAACATTTGCCAATATCTATGTGGCCAACGGTGTATTCTATGCCAACGGAGTCAGCACTGCACCTAGTTATACGACCAGTGCAACAGCACCAACCAATCCGCCAATTGGAAGCCAATGGTACAATACCACAACAGATATCATCTACGAATATATCACTGACGGCGTAGGTACCTATTGGGTTGACGTCAGCAGCGACATTGGATCTAATGCTGTAACTGGCAATGTATCTTTAACAGCAAATCTTGTGCTTGCATCTAATGTTAACATTTTGTGGGCCAACGGAACAGTGTTTAGTTCGGGTATAACATTGGCAAATATTTCGTCAACTGTTGGCAATATCTTTGTCAGTTCACACATTACACCAACAGCCAACATCACATATGATTTAGGAACACCAACACAACGTTTTAGAAGTTTGTATCTGAGTGGTAACACAATCGACTTAGGTGGTGCAGTTATTAAAAGTGATGCTACTTCGGGACTAGTTGCATTTATCCCTGTACCAACTGCTAATGTACCAAATCCTATTGCTACTTTGATCAGCCCCAGCGGCGCAATAACAACAGCAAATACCACAGGCGGTATATTATCGCCAACAGTGTTTAGTACAACAGCCAACTCTTATAGCGTAACTTGTGCGCTAGTTGGAGGAGGTGGTGGCGGTGGTGGTGGCGAATCTAATCCTGGTGGTGACGGAGCCGGAGGTGGCGGCGGCGGTGGTATATTAATGACTGCTACTACAGTAACTCCGGGTGTTGCTTATGCAGTAATCGTTGGCGCTGGCGGTGTTGGTGGACAGACAGGGCCAAATGGAACAGTTAATGCACCAGGCGGAAACGGTGGAAATTCAACATTTAATGGACTAACTGCAATTGGCGGTGGCGGAGGGGGCGATGGCAACGGTGGCATTCCAACTTGGGGAGGATCTGGCGGTGGCGCAGGGAACGACTACGGGACTAGCCATCCCGGCGGTGGAGGCATTTATCTTCAAGGCCAAGCAGGTGGAGATGCAATAACAAGTAATACAAATTGGCGTGCTGGATCAGGCGGAGGCGGAGCTGGAGGTACTGGGTTTGCAAGAACTGGATCGGGGGCAGCAGGTAACGGTGGTAACCCGGTTTATATTGGATTGTCTGGCGTAGCTTCATATTATGCTGGCGGTGGTGGTGGTGGCGTTAGCAGTACAGGTGGCACAGCAGGTGTAGGCAGTAATGGTGTAGTAAGTAATGGCGGTAACGGTGCGACGAGTACTGTGGCTCCAACTACAGGAACTGCAAATACTGGGACCGGCGGCGGCGGAGGGGTTGGCCAAAACGTTGCCACTACGTATTACTATGGGGCAGCTGGCGGATCAGGAGTGGTTATTATTACCTATGCAAGTGCTAATCAACTTGGTACTGGTGGTACTGTTACCAATTGGACAAATTGGTATGGAGTCAAATACTGGGTGCATACTTTTAACAGCAGCGGAACATACACAGCATAAGGAATAAGAAATGAGCCACTTTGCAAAAATAGTAGATGGTAGAGTAACTGAAGTTATTGTAGCAGAAGCAGATTTTATTAATTCAGGCATCTTACCAGGCACTTGGATACAGACTAGTTACAATACAAAAGGCAATGTACATCACGGTTCTGACAATGAACCCGATGGTGGAGCAGCTTTACGGGGTAACTATGCTGGTATAGGTTATACATACGATAGTACAAATGATGTATTCTATCCGCCGCAGCCCTATCCAAGTTGGACAATCAGTGCAGAAACAAATTGGCTATGGGCACCGCCAAC
>Ga0007876_1000547_pt1 | contig 14133 bp, 9 predicted proteins | sample CryBogCBH24Aug09_FD_70958 | JGI IMG/M metagenome (GOLD analysis project Ga0007876, IMG submission 70958) | Freshwater microbial communities from Crystal Bog, Wisconsin, USA - CBH24Aug09 | ecosystem: Environmental > Aquatic > Freshwater > Lake | place: Crystal Bog, Wisconsin, USA | collected...
GGTCGATGTGTCAGATCTTAAGAAATTTTTGAAAATCTTATCTTTTAGTATTGAGGATTACGAAAGGAGCTACTCAACCAATAAGGGTCCAATTTCAAATAAACAAGTGACACTGGATATTGTAGACGTGGATGAGGAGGGGAAGTTATCAATACGGCGAGTTGCTATGTACAAACCCAACGAAAAAGGCGCGGTTCCAAAGGTATCATATTCCGAAGGAATTGATGAAAATACTGTGGCAGTGGTTTCTGCCGGGAATCAAATCGACATATGGTTTGGGAATGGCATCAAAAGGAAACAGCACAAGGCAATAATCGAGTTCATTTCGTCTAGCCCGATCTCATCCCCTGATATGGATATCCATATATCTAGACAAGGATTTGAAGGAATGGTATTTCGGGAATTATTCTCGGGAGGTACAGTCTTTGCGTCCTCTGCTGCGAAGAGACTGTCGGACTTGGGAACATCTACTTTGGCCGGAAGAAGGAATTCGACCACTGCACCTCGGAGGATCGAGGAAGAGGTGGGGCTCGGCTCGGCTCGATAACTGCTTCAATTTAGGATATAAATAAAATGCATTTCCTGCGCGTGACTTTCCTCTCCAAGCTATTATCATGTTTCCATATCGTTCTCTCGGGATTTGTACGAATTTAATGGACCAGTGGTTCCATCGCACTCTTACATGCTACCTTTTGTGTTACCACGGACGTCGACCCTTTTATATATACCCCGATGTCGTCATAGCCACTGTAGGTTACGGTATATACATCTATTTATATCCGCTCCTAAGAAATCGTATCTGGGAATGTTCGTACTTTGTTTCAATCGTGGATTCAATGGAGTGATGATAGAAATGAGAACTATATCGAACTATACGTCACTGTCCCATCCTCACAGACGGAAAGAATGACGAGCTCGCTCTTCGGAACGCTGCGGATGCTTGAGGAGGGCGGTGGAGATGCCTCCAGAGACAGCTTGAAGTTGAAGCTGCTGGAGGAAGAAGAAGCCTTGCTCAGTGTGTACCAAGTGTCGGGTGAGTCTGTCCGAGGCAGATAAGCATGCTTCACAGGGCGAATGGTAACGTATAGTGGGCTGTGCTGCTTCACCCTTGGTATTTAAAATGTGCATATCTCTGTCTTACCTCTGCGCCTAATGGTAACGTAAATGTGCATATATCTGTCTTACCTCTGCGCCTAAACCCATTACACTGCACTTCGAGGGGCATGGAATAATATAGAGGGTTTAGGCACACTACTAGTTCCTAACACCCCCGCCCTAGTCCACCTCCTAGTTAATGAATCTCCTAGTCCTGTATCATTCATGTTTCTTCCCTTCCCCCGATCTCCAGGCTCTTCTCGAGACTTCGTTCAGCTCTATGGCCGCAGTCCCCGTCCCCCTACTCCCGAGGATTCGTCCCCCGCTCCTCCTGCTCCTGCCCCGGACCCATGGCTACCTGTGCTCTTGTCGTCCGGCGGTTACGCGATTGTCTTCGTGTGCAAAGCGGGGAGTCGGGCCATATGCTTGTAAGTCACCGGTCATGGCTATGCGCTCTTATCATAGAAATATTGAAATTCTCTATGATAAAGTGTACAAATCTACGAGTACAATTGCATTATAAGGAATGGGACCATTGCATATGTTTCCAATTTTTTCAGAAGTCATTTCGTAGCGTAGACGTTGACAAACCATGACCGTTTCATAAACGCCGAAGCAAAGATGCCCAGGAGCTGAATAACCGGTCATGCCAGACTTAGGGGCAAGCATTCATACGTTTCCGATACTCACCCCTGATACTACAATAAGAATTGAACAGCATTAGCAATTGCCAAATCTACTGATCCTTGGAAATGCACAGTTCACCATCTGACCTTCATATATTCTCTATGATTCATTTGACCTGATTTTGATCGTCACATGACCATGAATTATATATTTTTCGATCCGTCATAACGGCGTGCATTCTGTTGTAACCCATGACTTTCTTGTTCCAATTAGTTTATCGGAGGGTTGTCTGTGTGCCGTATGTCATGTCCTATAACTTCTGTGTTTTGTCCTGGGACATAAGTTTATGGGAGGGTCGTCTGTGCTCATCGCCGGTGAAGGCTGCGCTGGCTCTCCAGGCTCAACAACTGCTGAACCGCAGTTACCCGGGCCTCACCAAGGATGTGATCCTGGTACTTTTGTCATTTTAATGGAATGGTTCATACTCCTCGCCTCCTTATCACTTACAATCATAGCCCTCCCTGTACACGCCATATCCATATCCTTTGCACTGCTCTGCTCTACTCGCTTCGAACGCTATCAGCTCTACCCTTTCCAATCCCATTCACAGTCATCATCTGCCAGAACGGGTAGATGTGCAAGAATCCTATCCGTTGACATCCCGTGTAATCCTGAAAGAGGAGGAGTCGAGTAGTCCCATACCTGCGAATCCCTACTTGAATGTCATCCACATTGCGATCGTCTCTGCCCACCCACCCTCGCCCGCTTCACGCTATCCTCTAACTGTCAGGTGGACCAAGGCAGAGAGCCGTTGATTTTATTGGCGATCATAGAGAAATACCTTTCGGCTTCGCTCTGTGCAGTGGACGGTGAGTCCAAATCAAACCATCAACACGAATGTTTCTTTGTTTGTACGGATTTACTCTAGCTTCGTCACTACCTTAACGTGACAACTCTGCGACCTCATCATATTATCCGAATAATAGCGATTCGGTTTGTAGTGTAACCGCTCGTGCCCTTCCCATCGGCGTGCTCGTCTCTGATCATGTGATCGAAACCAGGGCTCTCTTCCGAGGATCCGAGCGGTGTTCCAGTCCCTCCACGCATTCCCTTGGAAGGAGAAGTTCACCTTCACATCAGCAGCGCACAGCTGGGCACTGTCATTGACCCATGCCTGGCAGTGTCCGGACCGCTGCTCACCGTTGGGGAAGCGACGGGCAAGACGAGGGGAAGTACAGTGGTTGACCCCGTAAAGGCGACGGTCAGTGTGACCTACCGCTCGAGTACAATTGGAAGTGTCCGAGCTACAGTAGGGGCACATGCCCCCAAGTCCGTGTCCTCAGCAGCCCGAGACCTAGCCGACAGAGCCCATGTCATACTCTCGGTACTTATGAACCAAACTATCGCCCCAGCGCATTCGAAAGCGTCTGTAGTGTCAGTGGTCGACCAGCGTCCTGTATCCATGTTATCAAGGGCAGATCAGGACCCACTCGACAACGTGCTACAGCGGCCCCGACGGCTGTTCGTGGTGTCCCATGACCGGCGTGTGATGGGCGCGATGTTTATCGAAGAGATCGGGCCCGGCGGGGTCTACCTGCAGACGGATCTGAACCCCAGGGATTGCTTCCTCTTAGATACGGGGCGACGGGACACGGGCTTGATGGTGTGGGTCGGTGCAGAGACCACGTATAAGGCCATCGCGTTGGCAGTGCGAACGACGAGGAGTTATATCCGAAGACTAAATGCACAACTTGCAATTGAAAAAAGTCCTGTTTGGATACAAGGACTTGCGGGCTCTGGTGCTGTTCGTGAAGTGGAGGACACGGAAGTCCGTTACGAATACTCGGGACGGGAAAGCCCAGCGTTTATAGACCAGTTCCGGTGGTGGGTCTCCGACTACTGTCCTGTGACCGTGACACCAGTCGCGATCAATCTGACATCATTGTCCAAAGATGAGGCGGAAGATGAGTTACTACTTGATGATGGTTCGCAGAAGCCTGAACCGAAAGAAAAGGGGCCGTACAGGAGTTCTGTATCTGTCGCGAAAGTGTCCACAGTAGATAAGATTGCGGCTGCTCCAGATCGAAGCGCTCCGAGTGCTCTGGAACAGAAAAGATTGGAGATCATAAACAAGCACAAGTCCAGTCGTTACCATGAATTAGTGGGTGAGTTAAAATTATGTCGATAGCTGGTTGGTTGGTTGATTGGTTGGTAGGACTTGGAGGGGTGAGTTTGCATGTGTATGATGGAGGGCAGCACGCCACCAGAAGTATGGCAAGACGTGCGCACGTTGCATTCAAAGCACCTCGTTTAGAATTACTAGTGCATTCTGTGTGCATTCTGTGTGCCGGCGGATAGCATAGGGTGTCGGTTGTATGACGGTCAAGATGTAGTTATACATAATTACGTTGTAAATACGTCTGGGAATGTTCCGTTGAGTTTTTGGATCGGTATGGGATGGGAACATCTTCTTTGCGGTTCGTGCACTCCGTCTAAATTTACCGTTTACAGTTCAGCTAACCCCATATCCCGGTCCTTACTGTAGGAGGTGAAGATGTGCAAGACAGCAGACCTGCGCCCCAGCCACAAGCGCATTTGCGGAACCATTCTCAGTCTCACACTCACTCGCGGTCACTGTCCCAGTCCTCTGGGCGGCAGCACGGCCCGAGTCCTCGCAGTACTCCTTCTACTGTGACCCTTCTTACAGATGAAGCGGGGATGGGAGGACTGCCTGGGAACGGAGGGTGCGCAGGTGGTCAGGAAGAAACCCAAGAATCGAACAAAACAGGTACACTAGGTATTCTACTAAATGCGCTGCGTGCCACAACGTACTAAATCTTTCACGATCTTTTATTGGTTTGTGTGGGCAGGCGACGATACGAGTAATTTGGTAGTAACTTCCCCCCTTCAGCCTCAACTTGTCAAAGAGGGAAGGGAGGGTGACCCCGGTGGTCAAGGCCCCCCATTGGCTTGCTGCTCACTTATGTGAGAATCCCTCTAATATATATCCTACGGAGCACGTCGACTGTGATAGAGAAACGTGGTGTGGGCTGGATTGGGGATTGGGGAAATTTTTGAAAGTCCCATGACTTATGGTGGCGAGCTCTCATAAATGTGATTTATTTTTGTTAACTTCTAATATGATAATTTGCTAGAAATAAATTTAAATAGATGGGGAGAGAAGCAGGCAAATATATATCGCAGGCGTCGGTGCAACGTTTCGCACCTTTCGAATCTGTAGTTAGCTATCCAGATATGCATCAGGGTTAAAACACAGAAACAAAGCCCGGTGAAGCACCGCTAAAAAAAGGTGATGATTGAATTTTCTTTCTGGTGCAAAATCGATATTCTAGCTGCTTCTTTAAACCGATTGATTTCGGTTTTATTATCTACGGTTTTCAATGATTTTCCAGTATTATTCTCAGGTAAATATGACTTGCTAAATCCTAGTCTATATTTGGTATTTGCCGTCTGTTTTTTCGGAAACGCCAAATATCAGGAGAGGGATCGCATGCGCTATTGAAGGATGGGCGGATGAAAAACAACTCGGAAGCCAAGCTGTTCAAGACTTAGATAAGCTTTGGTTGTACCACAGTCACCCAGCAAGAAAACATGTTTTAAAAACAAAACAAAATCAGATAGGAATTATTCATGCTAAAATCTTTCTATTCATGGTTGCGAAACCAGCTACCTCCATCTGGGATAAGCATTCATTTAGCAGTAAATTATACTTTTTACGGCAAATTTTGCAGAATATTGTTACTAAAAGTTTCGAGCGGCAAACTCAGCTCTCGCTTGACGAGGATTATTCGGAGTACCTTAGAAGGCAGCTGTCAAAGTCGTGAAAACCTGATCTAGTTGGAAATATTGGGAACGATGAACAGCAATTTCATAATATTTCCGTATCGCTGGAAATACTTTCGTCAGATCACCATCATGTACAGTGGAGATATCGCGTTTGGTCTTCATGAGGTTAAATATGCTATTCCGCTTAGGTTTTTTCACAGGTTAAAGAGGCTACGCCGCTTGGGTTATCCCAGCAGTATGAAGCCCAACAAAACCTTCCCGAATATGTCTTCTACGTTACGGAGACTGGCACTGCGGCCTCTACTTTCGACTGGAGGTGGCACCCTCGTATTGTATGGGGAGTGGCCAAGTGTGGAGATCCGGATCCGTTCTGCGTCCCTTTAAGCCATGTGAGGCAATTACACGCACCGATCACAATTTATCAGAATCGTCCAAAATTGGAAACATAGCGCTTCTATGTACATGCCACCGCTGTTGATACCACGGAGCGATTTCAAGGGATCATGGGCTATTCTCTCTTGAACAAATGGATCGCATCAAAAGCACCTTCCAGGAAATCGGGGAGACCCGTCCCATGAGCCTCGACCGCTTCCTCCATCCCACTCCAGGGCTCAATTACCTTCGTCCTGCACGCACTTCAGTACTCTCGTGCGATTCTCCACCTCATATCTGCAGAGGCATCTGACCTCGGCAATGAACGCTTGCGCGATCCATTTTGTCGCTGCTCGCATCGCTAATAGGTGCTTTTTCAATTCATAGTTTTTCCTCCATAGTGCCTATTGGTCTCGCACAAAAAGGTGGCGAGTATTTTTGAGATGCGCATCCTGGCTGTTGTTATCCACTTCAGCATTCGACTGTTCACGTGCGCGAGGTCCCTGACTTCTCCCATAGAAGAGGATATGCTTCTACTCCAGTTGTGCTACCTCTTTCTACAACTGACGAGCTTCTGGATACTTCACACCTTCATCATGACTTTCCCCTTGCCCTTATTAGCAACACCGTTGACCGGAGGTGCACGCGTCCCCTGTACACCTCTTCTACCTGGTTGGGAACGTCGTTGTACACGAACCAAGGCGCTTCAGGTCTATACACTTGGAGCTCTCTACTTGGTCTCGGGACTTGCCAGTTGGTTTATAGGGAGTGGTTCTTTGGTGTGGGGGTGCGGGTCATGTCTCGCACTTTGATATACGTCTTTCCATAACTTTCTAACACCAACACTAATTACGGTTAAAGATTTTTGCAGAATTACAACATGATTAGTTACACTCTGTATTCTTTAAAGGTTATCCTCATAATATCGAGTCAATATCGTGGATAATGGGTGTACTTAGTATGTTCACGTTGTTAAGAACAATATTCTTTGTGCTGTGCTACTAACAAATTCATACAAGTTATAATTTCCCTTTCTACCCAGTTTAACGCTTGGTTCATGAGATATATTAACATCTTGTTCTTTTCAGTTTTATATATATTAATTTATCGACATGACAATTACGTGATTCTTCCAGTTGCACAAGTTATACAAACGCAAGATGCAACGAACAAAGTATTCATTAATGCCGCACTATTATTTAACTAAATGATTCTTTATATTCGTTTAAATAATATTTGATTAAATCCGATTAAGTTTGAGACGCAAAGCTAACGCCTCGTTCATAATTTTCTTGGTGCAGAAAACAGCTGCTACTTTGCGATCATATTTTCTAGGTGCAGAAAACAACTGCTACTTTGTTAGGAGCCTTAAACTAATCCTAAATTTTCTCGTGAATTCGTCCCGATGTTTTTTACATAATAAATAATATAATGGTGGTAAGCCATAAAATAGTTAGCGACACAACCAATTGTGATTATTCCCGGGTCAACGAGCCAATCAAGTCATGAGACAAAATAAAAATATCGAGTGCAACGAAGCACCTCAATTGGGATGATATTTAGTCTCTGCAAGTCATGAGACAAATAAAAATATCGAGTGCAACGAAGCACCTCAATTGGGATGATATTTAGTCTCTGCCAAACCTAGCTAGACTCCCCCAGCAGAACTTCATTTAACGCCTAGCTCTCTTCAATGAGTACAACAAGTAACGTAATTTGTTTGAATTCAGGGTATAGTACTAGCGTGAATTGAAGCAGAGTGGAGAGTATGTAGAGGTTACGTTGTCGGTGAAAGTTCGTAAGCAAGGAACGCTGCGTGACTTCAGGGATGTGCCTTACAAGAAAGGTGAATTTTGAATATTCGGCAATTAGTTTCTTTCCAAAAAAAAAAAAGGTTAGCGTGGAGCTGATAGCATCTTGAGCGGTCTGTGTGCCGTAGAGTGGTCAATGTAGATCTGATGAGAGCCAGGCGCTGGTAAAGTTTATGCTGGGGGAGTTTAGCTAGGCTGGGCTCGTCCCTGGTGACTTCCAAGTTTTTCCAAATTAAGATGCCTTGTTGTACTTGCGAATGTTTTTTTGATTAGTGCTATTACAGGAATATCACTTTAATTGGATCGTAAACCCCAGAATCTGTCCTCAATACTGGAGGTTTCTCTAAATGATACTTAACATAACAATTTATGGTGGTGAATCCTGAAAATTACTTTTTTGCTATATTTATGTCAACAAAATCTAAGAGTTTATGTTAGAAAATCCGATAATCTCAGAGGAACGACGAGTTTATTTACGCGTACATTTAGAGGCTTACCGAGAAAACTACGAGTAAACAACGAGATCGTTCCGAGATGATTCGAGGTTTGACATACATAAACGAAGTTTGTGATAAAAGATATTTGAACAAAATTTATTCGGTGTGTGAGGAGCATTCGGCCTCATCATTTTGGAAAATAATACGTTCGTACGGATTATCGAAAAAATATAAACCGACAGATGATTGTTCGTACGTACCAAATGATGAAAATTTTATTATTTCAATTCTGGGTGAGATCAAAGAATATGGTTGCAGCACATTTCTCACTTATCATGGCAATTTTTCTTCACATGAAAAGTGAAGTGCTACGATGTTGGACGTGCGCCCAACTCTGGAGTACATGCAATAATGTTTTGGAGGAGGCTCTGGCTAAATTTTTGCCACCACTCATTCATTTTCACCGCTGAAAAAAGATGTTACAGTTAAACCTCTCTTTGATCGGATTATCTGTCTGTTTGATCAGTTTGTGCTAATCCTTGATTGGATTATGTGAATGCTTTAGATCAGTTTATCTAAACAAAACCGATCAGCACTGGTTTATTGTGAGAAAAACTAGTCGAAAATGCAAAGTTGTACCCGATTATGTCCGACACATTCACGAGATAATTTAGGATCAGTTTAAGGCACTATAATACGCAAAGAAATTATGAAAAATGAGATAAAGAACTAAGATTTAGCCCTACCACTCAAAAACAATTGAATTTAATCAAATATTAACCAAACGGATACAAAATATCATAAACTTGGTAAAAATGCTGCATTCTTGAATACTTTGTTATTTGCAGCTTGTGACTGCATTATCTGTGCAAGTGGAAGAATCATGTTGTGAATACAAAATTCCTGACTTTATTTTTTATACACTAATTGTCAAATCGACACGCTATTAAATCCTAAACTTTACAAACAAGGAGTTGAACTGACTGGGAATGGAAAGAATAACTTGTCTGAATTTGTTAGAAGGACATAGAATATTGTTCTTGACAACATGGACCTACTATGAATTTGTCTATGTGTGTGGTAAAAAAAATCGGTAGGGCTTGAAACCAAAAGATTGCAAGATGTGTTTAAAGCAGACATTTCTAGAGTTGCTTCTCTGACAGCACCAGATGTAGCTATGGGAAGAGCTTGACGACGGCGGTGGATTAAACGCCATTTTAACTACTACCTTTCAGAAGAAAAATTATATTAGTACCTTTGAAAGAGTCTTAAAATTAGTGTCTTGGTAAAAAATGACCGTAGATAATAGTATTTTCTATGAAGTCATGATCACGACAGACCGAACATAGAAAACAGTATTTAGAATGACGATCGAGATTGACTGTAAATTGAAATTCACTACAAGTATTGGAAATCTTTCGCGTAGTAAGTGATTATAATCAAAATATACTAAAAAGCAGACTATCTATATAAGTTCAGGGGAAAATAGTTGGGGACGGGATTGATAATTTGGGGGCTGAGCTAGAGGAAGAAATTCTAATATTCCACCTCAAGCGAGAAATTCTAACTAAAAGTCAAACCAGACAAAGAATTCATGAGCTAATTGGCAACCTAGTTGTAGTAAATACTTGGGGCGTGTACGTCTCAAAAATTTGGTTTATTCTCGTTTAAATTAGTGCAAAATCTTTCATGGGATAGAATATTTAGCCATTCATAATTTAAGTAAAAATTGTGCAAATTTTACTAGGTTTGAAGTAGAACTTAGAAGAAGGATGACGATGAGTATGTCGTTGCAGGAAATCATCAAGCGAAAATTGCAGGGGTGGACAAAAATGGTATGGTTAGTAATGAGGCGTGTTTGCTGGTAACTGAATTAAATGCAGAACTAATCTTTTATCGATACATGTACTCAGTCATTCTGATAATCACAAGGTCCCATAAATCCCCGCAAAAAGCTATACCAAGATTGTGTCACTAGCGATAGACCTTCGTCGAATACAGCTCATGAGGACGAGAAGGACCAAACGATTTTTCGTAGGCTTCAACCACGCCTCGTTAACACTCCAGCTGAGGTGTCTCTATGAAATGGCAAGAAAAAACTTGTGTGGTTTTGGAAAGGACAAAGTGGATCGTTTTGTTTAGCAACAAAGGCACGGGATATATCCAAACAAATTTCGCTATTTTTCAGGGAGGAGAGAGCAAGGTTTATCAAAAAATGGTATGTTTGCCTTTAACGGTAATCGAATTGGGTTAAATCGTGACCGCGAGCGCAGATTCCATAATAGAGGACGTACTCCGAGCTCGACTGTTGACGAAAACCTACAGAGACCTTTTCGAATCAAGCGCCACCAACAACGCTTAGTCTTTAGCAGAGAACGAGGGATATTGGTGTGGTGGACAGAATGTTGCACCTGGCTTACCAGCTTGAAACAATTTAATACTTCTTCTTTACTTATCTAGATGGCTGTGCTTAATTCCCAGCCCTGTGCTAGTATATAGAGCGTAGGGCAAAGGTACGGCATTCGGTCTACGGATACTCTAAAGCCAGTGTCCTTTTTACGAATTACTCTTGTTCAGCTTTTTAAGAGGATTAGAGGTTAGAAAACCATTTACGGCTCTTTAGAACCAGAAAAACTTTGTAGACGTATTCTATAGAGAACAACTTACCATTTTTTGCGCTTTTCTCCTTTTTAGAATACCGTATTTATAATTCTATTTACGGGCACTTTGCAACGACTCTATAGGAAAGTCAAAAGAAGTTCTTTGCTTAGTAAAATGATGAATGCAAAGAACTTTAATATTAGGCACCTGGATAGTGCTAAAACTCATGGTTAATTCATGACCATCTGATCATTCCAAAACTCCAATTTGTTCGTATTTGCAACAATTCTAGTAATGCCATTACTAGACGATCACGTCTTTAACTGCCAGAGGACGTTTACTAGTAAATTCCTCTTTTCACCTCTTTGTAGCGATATACCGCAGTACGCGTTGCCGCTGTACACGATTTATGTAGCGTTCCGCGGCACCAATGAAGCGAATCGACCATTTTGGGTTAGCGCTGTTGCACATTGAAGCGTGTTGCAATAGTACGTATTTGTAAGTTGAAATGCTTCTAATTTTGTGAACAAGTAGAGGAATCTTAAAAGTTCTACGATCCCCAACAGCAGGAGTTCAGAACTAAGAGATATAAATTTGCAAAGCGAACTGACTTTTAAAAAATTCTAGGATACATAAATATTTCAGCTTCACTAATGGGCCCAGAAGAAAAATTAGGAATGACAAGGAGAGTGATGAGAAAACTGAAATAATGAATGTTTAAATGAATTGTGAATACGAATTGGTAGTCACAGTCATTTCCAACCGAAGCAAAATTTATCAGATAATTTTTACTCTCGCCAGATGCGTATTCAAGGCATCAGATGAATTTTACGCATGGAGAAGCTCTTCCTCTTTAGGTGGAGGTGCGGAAATACGACGACGAAAGGAGCCCTATATTGAAGGTAAACTTTCCGTCGCTACATATGAACGGTTTCACGACTTAAATTATGATGGTATGATAGGTGTCAATAGGTGCTGACGAATATATCAAAATGACAACGCTATGTCAAGAGGCTTTGTAATGCCTGCCTCTACGAATTTGTTGAGTGTTGCATGAGCACCAGGATGGATCTTCAATTATTAATCGAAGAAGAAGATAACTTTGGTAGGTTCGTTGTGCGTATCGGCTTCTTTTGAGACATCGGGACAAATAGGCGATGCTTCTGGTGGTGCTACCGCTATAGCGAACTTCGTTCAGCGGTTATATTTCGTACGTGCGTACTCCCGGTAGAGCGGATGGTGAACTACTAGTGCAGAGATGTAAGAAAATCGTACTACTAGCAGTGAACAGCAGGAAATTAATGAAACTATGAGGAGAAATTGCAGATATAAATAAAATTTTATAGCGTCCATCATGCCGCTGCCTTGCAAGATGAATATCACCCCCTCCACCACACACTCTGCTGGTGGTTGAACGTTGACGACTAACTATAGAAACAACTAGTAACATGAACGACAAACTCAAGCGAGTATTTCCAAGATAGATGTGATGCTTGAACATCGTGAATGGAATCAGAGAATAAATCATAAAGCTAGGTTATATTTCTGGCTGTCATAACTCAATCAACAAATAGATTCGGGGGCGAGGTATGGCAAAACCAGGTTATTCGCTTGCGGAGCGACACACACTTCAGGGAACATCACAGATGCTTCCTCCTCCCCTCCCAACTGCTTCAATAGACACGGGTCTTATCGATGATGGACAGCGAAAGAAAATTACATCACTCCCACTTGAAATGGTCGATTCGTCACCTCTCCTCGTGTACGACAAACGCCCACAAGACCTCCCTTACACCTTAACGTGTATCACGGAGATGCGTCCAGAGCCGGAGCAGGTGCAGCGGCGGGCACTGCTATTCTCCGACGCCGAGGGCGGAGGTTGTACACCGATCTACCGGGCTGAGGAGTCTCTAACACAAACGTTTCCTCAGCGGTTGTTGGCAAGTTGGTCGGAGGCGACGAGGAGGGAGGGGAAACGGAGGGCACAGTCGCAGGGTTTGGCCTTGCTAGATCCCCATCATCTGCCAGCGGTTTCTCATCGTTCTTAGTCTCATCTCCACCAAGAGGAAAGGGCGCGTTTTCATCCAGTCCCATAGGTGTGAAACGTGACCCGCCTCCGGATCCTCGAGTTTGTCGGTCCACCGTCGCCGCCTCCTGCGCATGCCCATCCCTGTGTCTATTCGCTCCTAGTACATCTGTTCTCAAGGCTTCATCCCCCATGTCTGCACCGGATATATCGGATGGATTATCAGCTAGCTGATTAGCATGAAAATGGTGTACTGATATTTCATTTGGTACGTGTGGATGGTCCAAAGGAGAGAGCGATGGATTATGTGCAGTATTAATGGACTCACGAACTGCTAAACTCTTCCTTAAAGCGAGTTTTGACTGTAATTGTCTATAATTATATCGCCAAAGTATCCAAACGAATATTAAAGTAAGAATTATCGTCACGGCAAGGACGAATATCCACCCGGGAAGACTTCGTTTAGCTTTGAATGATTCTTTAGATGAATAAAATTCAAGAACAATATCTTCAATACGGGGACATGGATCATGATCATTTTCAGGAGTGCAACTGTCGTTCTTGTTGGTCTCTGGGTTCGAAGGCGAACAGTTCGTTGCCTCGATAATCGCGTCGGATATTCGACCAATAATTGCACGCGTGTTCACATCAGAATGCTGCCAGTGCTCCACAAGTGTGCTTCTCCAAGAATCCTCATGGAATTCACGATTTATTGAGTCGTTTGCCGGCGCTGTATCAAGGTCCCATAATAATATAACTAAAATGCTTTTGATAGTGCTAGAGTCCGTTATTGAGTGCAAATCATTCAAAACAGTAAAATTATCTTGTTGAATAGAAGATAAACCAGAAATTATCAGGAGCTTGTATGTCTCCATATCACACGTATCACATTGAGAAACCAAATATTTCAAGTTGTCTAGATGAGAATAATTCTCCAAATTCTCCCAATCCCAAAAAACTATATCAGCAAGCACCCCATAGCTTCCAACTTTTTTTCCATATCTACTTTTCACTAATTCCATTACAAGCTTACGATTGGAGCAAATTGAGGCGACGGACAAGTAGAATAAGTAAGGAGTGTCATTAAAAGTCATATCTGCGTCTAAGTTAGCAAGAAAATGATTCCTTGTCCTCGCTGTACCTTTCCAAGACATAATGGAAAGGAAAAGGTAACAGAATAACATATGTTAAAGACGCTTAACAAGGATGCATAAAGCTTCAAAAGGAATAAATTACATTATGTTGCAAATTATGCGTTATGATTGGCATAAGAAGCAGGGTGGGGGGGATGATGTACAGGACGACTCGAATTATGCGAATCCTGCGATTGGAGCTGAGGAAGATATTTATGCATCTG
>Ga0007876_1000548_pt1 | contig 14117 bp, 3 predicted proteins | sample CryBogCBH24Aug09_FD_70958 | JGI IMG/M metagenome (GOLD analysis project Ga0007876, IMG submission 70958) | Freshwater microbial communities from Crystal Bog, Wisconsin, USA - CBH24Aug09 | ecosystem: Environmental > Aquatic > Freshwater > Lake | place: Crystal Bog, Wisconsin, USA | collected...
ACATGGACAATAGATCCATATTTTAATGGTTATATTGATGATTTTAGATTTTATACGCGTGTATTAACAGCTGATCAAGTAACATCAATTTATTCTTTACAAAATACTATACAAAATTCTTCACAATATCCACAATATTCATCTTCACAATATCCACAATATTCATCTTCACAATATCCACAATATCCACAATATTCATCTTCACAATATCCACAATATTCATCTTCACAATATCCACAATATCCACAAAATTCATCACAATATCCACAATATCCACAAAATTCATCTTCACAATATTCACAATATCCACAAAATTCATATTCCCAATATCCACAATATTTATCTTCACAATATTATTTATCTTCACAATATCCACAATATTCACAAGATTCATCTTCCCAATATTCACAATATCAACAAGATTCATCTTCACAACAAATTAATGTGGTAACACAAGATTGTACAGATAATATTAAATTCCAAAAATTTAATGAATTATCCTCTTTAATTGATTTAATTGAATCTAATAATTTAAATTCAAAATTAGGAACATAATGTTATAACTTTAATTAAAAATAATATATAACCAAGATATTGTATTTATAAATTATCAATTATAAAATATATTAATGACTTAAATAAGCATTAGTATAATTATACCATTTATATGTAATAATTTATTTAATAAATTAAGAAATAAACTAAAAAATATAATTATGAATGAATTGATATTTTATAGTAATAATACCAGATTATGTTTGTAATTCAACAATTTTAAATAATTATATATAGGATGGATGCGAAAAAATAGCCTTAGTGAATTTAATTTTATTATTTTTTAATTAAATATAATAAAATTAAAAAAGTATAATAATATTAATCATATATGATTTAATAAATTATTAGTTATATATTTAATATTGTAATTATCATAGTTATAGAAAATTAATATTTTTGTTTTCTTGATAGTATCCTAAATGATCTATAAAGAAAGTATTATTTTTTAAATAATATATATGGCAGGTGGATTATTACAATTAGTAGCTACAGGAAGTAAAGATGCACCATTAATACATAATCCTACAATTACATTTTTTAAAGTTGTCTATAAAAAACATACAAATTTTGCAATACAACAATATGTAAAAAATTTAGGTATGCAAAATTTTGGAACATATAATAATTATAAAATTGATAGAACTGGAGATTTATTAACAGGTATATATTTTAAAATAAATATATCAAATTTTGATATTATTAAAAGTAATAATAATAATGACACTACTAATATATTTAATATAAATAGTTTAGAAATAATATATAATAAGTTTACTACATGGATATATTATATAAATAATAATTTATACATTATTCCTAATTATATTTTTAAATTATATAATATAAATATATTACAAACAACAATTTCTAATGAAAATATTATTAATAATTTATTACCAGAAATATTATATTCTAATTCTATATCTCAATGTATTTTATATGATATAAAAGAAAATATAATTAATTCTATCTTAGCATTATTGCCAAAATATATTAATTTTTTTGAAAATTATATATTACATATAATTATAAATACAAAAGATTATGAATTTAATAATCAACTTATAACTACCTATTATTATATTAATAATATATCCCAAATAATAAATAATAATTTATATTTAAATTATAATTATTATAATAATATTATTTATAATAAACAATATTATAATTTTAATGAAATTCAACAGTACAATAAATATATAAATATAAATGATATAAATTTTATAAATATTCAAAATTATGATGTTGATATTATTTATAATTATTGTATAAATAATAATATTTATTCATATAAAATTTATCAATATAATGGTATATTATTTAATTCAATATTTATATATACTATATTATTACAATTATATCCATTACAATATAATACTTTTACTTTTTGGAAAAAATATACATTATTAAAAAATAATGTACCAAATTTAAATTATATAATAAATACTTTTAATTTATTTAGTGAATGGGAAACTATATTATCAAATTCATTTAATTCGCAATTATTAACAAATCAATTACAATTAATGGAAATATATAAAAAAAACTACGCTATTGCTGAAGATACTATTAATCAATTATTTAATTTAATGACAATATCTAATCCAACGCAATTATTTATTATATTAAGTACATTTATAAAGCAATATGATAATACATTATATTATATTAATTTTGATGATTATAATTCATCATCAAATACAAATTTATTAAATAAAAATATAAATATAAATACAAATAATTATACTATATTACAAACTACAAATAATACAAATGGAATGACTATTGATAAATATTTAACAATATATCCCGTTGATTTAATGATATTATATCCTTATTTAGCATATAATTTAGTAGATAATATTTATAATTCATTTTTGTTTACAAATAATATGTTTTTAATTTATTGGAGAAATAAAATAAATATATATTTTTATTTAAATTATCAACAAAATAAAACAATCAATTCAAATAATATAGGTTTAAATGACGCAAATGCATTATACCGGAATTTAACATTTTATGCTAATTTTAATTTAAAAAATTTGTTATCTTTAAAAGATATAAAAAAATATTTTTTAGAATTATTTTATTCATCTTCTTATTTATGTTGTATAAATTTAAATAATATAGATTTTTCATTATTATTATCAACAAATAATGTAATAGATATAACTCAATTAAATGTCAATAATTCTATAATTTCATTAAATGAAACATCAATAAAATCCTATAATACATTAACTATAAAAAATTATTATAATATATCAAGTTTTATAAAAAATGATTATACTATAATAATTAATAAGTGGGATAATAATAGTAAAATAAATACACAATATTATATAACATATAATAATATAAATTATCCTGTAAAAAATTTTACAAATATTAATTTTATTTTAACATTAACTTTTGATTTTTTACCATTAACAATTAATACTTTTATATTAAATGAAATTCATACTATCCAAATACCACTAATAACTTTTAATAATGCACAAATTCCCACTAATAATATTTATATTGTCAATATTTTTAATAAAATAAATAATATTATAGTTAATGATTTAATTATATCATCCTGTAATATATTTAATATAAATAATATATATTGTAAATGTAATAATATTATAGAATCATATTATTTTTATTTTAAATTAATAAATATCAACATAAATAATAAAATATATCGATATATCATTGATATTCAAAATTATAATGAAAATTATTTGATCATAGCAAATACAGATAGGGAATTAAATAAAAAAGATATAATAAATATTGATTTAGAATTTATTAATATTATTTATCAAGATATCGCATCTATTGATGCATTATCTATAATAGATAATAAAATACAAATTACTAATACTAATTGGACTTATGATACATTAAAAACTTATTGGTTAGTATATAATAATAAATATATAATATTAAGATATGAAAATGGATATTTTATAATTAATGATATATTAGAACCTGTAATTTATATTGTTAGGGAAATAAATAATAATAGTATTCCATCATTTGATAATTATATTAATTATTATAAATATAATAATTCAATTTCTGATTTAATGGATTTTGTATTTCAAACTCCTATGATATTTTTATCAAAAACCAGTGTAGATATAAGTAATCAATATATAGTTCCTTATGTATATTTGTATAATATACCATTTATTATTAATATTAATTCTCAATTATATTTAAATAATAATTTAATTACTTTAATACTTCCATTAAATTCAAATCAATTTTTTAATAAACAAGTATCACCTTTATATGATAAAGAAAATTTATTACATTCAATATCACATTATGAATTAATTACTTTAATGAGTTCAAATTTTGATCAAATATTTAATAATTCTATTTATTCTAATATTATAAATACATTAGAAAAAGCACAAAATATAATAGTAAATTTAAATATAGATATGATTACTAATACATCATATTATGGAATAACTTCAAATACAATAATATCAAATATATTAAATATAAATGAATTAAATATATTAAATTATAATAATGAAGATTTTAATTATTATAATAAATTATTTATAGATATATATGGAAATAATACATCATTGCTATCTAATATAGATCAAATATTACTTAATATATATAATTTTCCTGCAACAAGTTATTTACCAAATAGAAAAATATCATCTAATTTAATAGATTATTTAAATAATATACCAATATATTTTCAAAATAATATAACATATATTAAGAATAATATAGATTATCAAACTGTAACTAATCCAACAGAATATTTAGAATCATATACATCATTAAATAATATAATAAATAATATAACAGGAAATATATATGATTATGATAATTATTATCAAATAGATTTATTATATCCACTAGATAATATTTCAAATATATATAGTATATATTATAATGATATATTAATTGATATATCAAATATTATTTCTACTAATAGTATAATTACAAATACCTTTAATAAACTTATCAATAATGATACACAATTTACAACAGAAATTATTACAAATATAAATAATATATTTGATGATTATAAATTTAATTATATAGGTCCTGTGTATATTAATAATAATACTATTAATTTTATAAATATAATTGATATATCAAATTATTTATATATACAATTAGATGATAATAAAATATATAATATAGATTATTGTTGTAATATAAATAATTTAAATAATATCATATATTATAATTCAAAATTATGTAATTTTATTGATACATCATATAATACTATATTTTATTATATTAATTATAGTAATACACAATATAGTAATATTATATTTTATTATAAAATTAGATTAGATATATCTAATAATGTTATTCAATTAATGAATGGTAATTATTTATATAATAATAATAATTATTATTATTATAATATAATAAACAATAATATAATAGATATTATATCATTATCTCAGTTTAATATAGAAATACTAGATTATTTTATTGGAAATACATTAATACATACAATTGAAGATTTAATTAATATAAATATAAATATAAATACTGAATTAATAAATTATATTCATATAGATAAATTAATTATATTAGAAATATATCAATTTAATTATTATAATTATGATAATATTATTATTAATAATTTTTTTATAAATAATATTTATAATCCACAAATAATAACATTTAATATATTTAATAATATATTAAATTTTATATATATTGATGCATCTTTAAATATAATAAATATTACATCAAAATATATATATTATTTGGATATTCCACCTTTTATATTTGATAATAATAATTTAGTTTCTATAAATAATAATCAAAATATATTTATTAATAAAATAACAGAAGACAAATATATAAAATTAGATCATTATATTTTAAAATATGCTGATATAAATATTTATAATTTTAGTGGTAATTTTATATTAAGTATATTACCTATATCAGATTTAAATTTAATAAATTATAATATTAGTGGAATATTATATATTACTAATAATACTATAGTTATTAAATTTAATAATATATTATCTATACCGATGAATTCATATTATATAATAAATAATACAATTATATATTTAGAAAATATAACTAATGAAATAATATTATACGATAAATATATTAATTATTATAATCCAGGTGTTTTTTTATCTATATCATTAATAGATACTAATTATTTTAGTAATATATATCCATATATAGTTAATTATGAAGAATTATATTTACAAGAAGATATAATTGGAAAAATATCTGGAAATATTATACCAATTAATAATATATTAATAAATAAATATGTTATAAATTCTTTATTAAATAATTCATATAATGATATAATTTATTATGATATATCATATATACAGATAAGCGGAACATATGAACATCAAATAGAACTTAATTTATATAATAAATTAACTAATAAAACATTAATACGGCCAATAATTATTAAATATGCAGAATCAATTAATACTAATCCAATAGTGAATTTTATTTGGATTAATAATAATAAAATTTATAATAATTCATTTATAATATTAGAAAATATACCAAATGCAAATATTGGATTTGTTACATTAAATATTAATTATTCAGATATAATAACAAGTATAATATCATTACAACCATCAATAAATATTAATTCAAATAATAGTTATACATCTAATAGAATTATTTTTACAGATATAACAGATTTACAATATAATATAGCTTATAAATGGAAATTATTAATAAATAATATTTATCCTATATATTTTTGGACATATTTTTCTATGGATAATTTTATATATTCTACTGATTCAATTTATGAACCTATATATATAAATAAAAATAATTTATTATTATTTTCTTTACTAGATGATATACAATTAATAGGTGCATTACCAAATATTATAATTAATACTAATAATATATTATATTTAAATAATACAATATATTATAATTCTATAAATAGAAGATTAATTAATAAATATTATATAAATTCTATAACTACAACTACTATAAATTATGAAATTTTACAATTAAATTATAATCCTATTAATAAATTTATACCTTATTTATATTTTTTAAATAAAGTTCAAATTATAAATTTTACATATAGTTTTATATATTTAGACCAGGAAAGTATAAATATATTATTAAAATCTACCTATTTAATTATTCAAAATAATAATTATTATTATACAACAATATTAAATTATACAGATAAAGGTATATTTATTGATACGACAAATTTTATATTAGATAATAATTATAAATTAAATATTTATTATTCTTATAATAATTTAATATTTACTTTTAATAATATTATTTTAATTAATGATATAAATAATAATTATAAAATAGTAAAATATAAATATAATAATTTTTCTAATAATGAATTAATATTAATTAATAATATATTATTTCAAATTATAGGTTTAAATTATTATACAAAATATTATGATTTAATATTAATATATGGAAATATACAAGTAGATATATTAAATACTAATGGATATTATTCATTAGGTATACCAAATACTAAACCACAAATTAATTTACCTAATTTAATATATAATGAAGTATTAGAATATTCATTAGATACAGTTTATTTACAATGTGGAGATTATTATATGCATAATAATATATTATCTTATTATACAAGTGAACAAAATTATTATGATATTTTTTTTTATAATAAAAAAGGCGAAAATATAACTATTTTTTGTAAAAATAACAGGTATTATAAATTAAATGACTATGATAAATTATATCAAAATGATATATTAATTTATAATAGTAATATATATATAATTAAATGTATTCATAATCAAGAAATATATTTTATATCAGAATTACTTTTATCTGATGGATGTTATAATTTTTATTATCCATTTCAACCATTTAATTTATCTAATATTGTTATAGATATATGTGGTAATATAATATGTAAAAATAATGTAATTAATAAATGGGATTTTATAGAAATAAATAATATATTTTATTTATCTTCAAATATTCCAACAGAATATTATAATACTATATTATATACTAGGGTAGCAACAACACAAAATATAAAATTATTTTTTGATAATAAAATATTATTAAATAATTATACAACTTCAATAACATTAGATAATACTGCAGTTATATATTTACAAGGAAAAATTATAAATAATTTTACAGTAAATTTAAATAATAATAATATAACTAATTTACATTTATATTATAATCAAGCTATACGAATAGGTTCTACAATTAATTTTATACAAACTGTAAATTATTGTGATACAACAATTATTATAACAGTTAGAAATAAAATTAATTTATTATGTGAAAATGTAGAAATATATTTATCACCATTAGGTTTACATAAAAATGTATATTATTCTATTTATGAAATAGATAATTTTAAACCAATATTAGAAGATATATCAAATTCAATTATTGAATATAATTTAGATAATAATAATATAATAAATATAATAACCAATCAAACTACACTAAATAAAAATGAAAATTTACAATTATTTTGGAATAATAATTATAGTCAAATAGATATTAATTATAATACTATATCCCCAAATATTTATATCGGATCATATCATTTATTATTAGAAATAAATAATAAGAATGATTATTTTATACATTTAATAAAAATTATATATCCTAATAATTTATATCTATTTACAGATATTATATCCATAAATTCTGATTTTTATTTAGATAAAATATATAAAATTCAAATTAATTTTATTGATAATAGTTTTATTTATGATAATACATGTTATTATAAAAAACAATTATTAATGAATACTATCGATTTAGTAACTATATGGTATAAATATGATATAATAGTAAATAATATTCCATATTATGATAATGGAAAATTTTATTTAGAAATAGTTAATGGATCTATATATATAAATCAAGATATCTATCTTGAACCAAATACAATATTATATTATAATATAATATTATTAAATAATTTATATTATTTAATTTCAGATATATATTTAGGAAATAATATAAATTATATTTATCTTAAAAATATCAATTATATAAAATCATCAATTCCTATTAATAGAACTATTAAAAAATCATTACAAAATCATAATGATACTAGATTATTAAATTATATTACAAATACAATAAATATAGAGAAAATAGTAAATAAAGTTAATATAATTTTAGATTCGGTAGGTAATACATATAAATATAGTTTATTATCTGGAAATGATACAAATTATTATTTGTATAATAATTCTTATTATATATGTGATCCATATTTACAAATTATACAATCATATATATATAATGAAATAACATATATTTTTACAAATTATAAAATACCTATTATTATAAATAATGAAACACAATTATTTACAGAATTAAATATTACAACAAATAAATTTAATAAAGTAAGTTTATTTAAAACTGTTCCAGAGATATTAAGTAAAATAAATTTATTAAATAAAATAGAAACTTTTTATATATTAAATAGTATAAAACCATGGGATAATTGGACTATATTATCAGCTATAAATATAAAAAATATTAGAAATTTATTAAATAAAGGAAATATAATTTATTTGAATAATAGTATATATCAGGATACTAGTAGTAATATATATTTTACAAATAATGAATTACTATATCTGAGTAATTTATTACTATTTTTAAATACTAATACAAATGAATTATTAAAAATAAATATTCAAACAAATTTATTATACAATATATTAGACCAATTAATATATTGGATTAATGATTATACTTTTTGGTTAAATGTAAAAGATAGAATAAATAGTTATTTATCTGAGTTAAATATTGATGCTATATTTAATGGATCATGTTTAGTATTTTCAGATGAATTAGAAAATCAAGATATATATTTTGATATATCAAATGGAATAATAACTAGAAAATATTATCTTAATAATCAATATATATTAATAAATAATAATATAATAACTAGAAATATAGATAATATATCTATAGAAATAAATTATTTATTAAACAATCAAATAAATACAACATCATATGGAATAGAAGTTAATAAATTATTAAATACATTATATTTATATGGTAACTATTATACAATTATAAATAGTACAATATTTAATACTGTAAGTAAAAATTATAAATATTTTAATAGTATTAAATTATTTATTAATAATATATGGAATAATTATAAAACTACATTATCCCAATTAAATATATTATTTAATGATATATTAGCTATTCAATATAATATCAATACAAATAATAATAATTTAATATCATATTTTAGTTATGATTATACTTATAATATAAGTACTATTATTGATTCAAGTAATGAATATTATATTAATCATTATTTATTATATGAATCATATAACTATATAATACAACCAATAACATATATATTAAATTCTAATCCAATTTATCCATATAAAATTATATTGTCTTCTGATATAATTATTCCTGAGATTATTTATCAATTAAATTTTTATAATATAATATATGAATCTTATTTATTTAAAGTAGATAAATATCCAATAGAATTAGATTTTTATTTAGAAAATGATATTGACATAAATACAAAATATTCTATTATTGGAACTACTATATATGATATATCATCTATATTTTTAGGTACATTATATACAATTGCAATATTAAATATTAATTTTAGTTTAGTTGATTATATTAATTATAAAAATAATAATTTATATATTTATAAATATGATATATCATCTGTGTATGTAGCTTCACTTATAAATATTGATATTAATAATATATTAGAAATAGCAAGAACAGTAGGTATTAAAAACCAAATAAATAATAAATTAATTTTTTATCAAAATAATTTTAATTATATCAATAATTCAACATATATAATATATAATAATAAGTATATCCCATTATATTATTCTATTAATGAATATTATATAGATATATCTAATATATTACCTCAAACTATAACTATTATTATATTATATAATATATCGCAAATTATTAATACAAAAACATATATATATAAATTAAATTTAAATTCACCATTTATTAATTATATTAATACATATTTGAATGTAATCCCATTTAATTTTACATTAAATAATATATACAGACCATTAGATCTTATTTTTATTAATACTACTAAATTAATTATTCAAACTAAAGATCAACTAAATTTTACTACTTTAACACAATATATTAATGTTGGAGAAACACCACCTATTGAAGTATTAACAATAACATCAACTAATAAATATTTATATTCAACATATGAAACATATAATTTATTAGAAAATTCTACTATATGGATATCAGATACAAGTAATTATTTATTAGGTAATATAGGTAGTTTAAATAATTTAACAAATAATAATCCAATACAATTCATATTAGATATATTATACACAAATACAGAATTAAATAATAAGACAATGTATATAGAAAATATATGGAAAATTGAAAATTATATAATAAATCCACTAAATTCTAATATAATATGTGAATACCCATTATTATTTATATTAAATAATAGTTCAAAGTATTTATATTTTATCAATACATATTTAATTAATAATAATAATATATATATTGATAATAATAAATTAATTATTATATGTGAAAATAATATAACAATATCTGGAGTACTTACATTTATTCAAATATATATTTCACCATCCAAAATATATAAACCTAGTTTAAATCAAATTACTGCTGTAAATTTAATAAATAATATTCAAATAAATAATAATATATATTTTATTCCATATGATCAATATGGAAATCCAATAGGATTATATTTATATAAAATAATATTATCAGAACCTATAGATGAAATAAATATATTAAATATTAATTTAATATTTAATAAAATTTATGAAGTAAAATTATTAGTATGTAATTCTTCTTATGAAATTATAGTAGGATCAAATGAAATAATTCCAAATACAACTAATTATAAACTTGAATTTAACAATATATCTATAAATGTTACTTCAATAATATTTTATCAAAATGCCTATCAAAATGCTAATTTCTTTTATCAAGATTATATTAATATATTTTATATATTTATTAGTGAAAATACTAATAATTTTAATTTTATTAATAAAATTAATAAATCAAAATATTATATGAGTTCAATTATAACAGTTATTAATTTAAATAATATATTTAATCCGAGACAATTTAATAGATCTAATAATATGTTAATACAAACATATAATACAACTAGGAATACCATAATAACAGAAATACCTAAATTTAATGTTTTAAATATATTTCAATCAATTAGTTTATTTTTAGATGATCAATTATTAGAAACTATAAATATTGATACATATAATATATTATATAATTTATATTTTGATACAAATAAAAAAAAACAATTTGATAAAGTTATAGAAATAAAAAAAAATATAAATGGATGGGAAATATATTTCCCATTATTATTTTGGTTTTATTATGAATCAAATTTAGCATTACCATTAATAGCATTATCATATTCTAATTTAATATTAAAATATAAAATAAATAATTTAACTACAATATTATTAAATAATTTAATAAATTATAAATTATCAACAATTCCAACTTTAAACATTGAAATATGTTTAGATACTATATTATTAGATACAATAGAACAAAAATTATTTGGTACATATAGACATGAATATATTATAGAAAGATTTATAATATATCCAGATAATTTAATTTATCAACAATCACAAACAGTAAATCTTAGATTTAGTAATTTAATAAAAGATATTTATTGGATTACTAAACCTATATATCATCCATTAACAACTGCTTATAAAAATATATCATATGAATATGATACTAAATATGAATATTATTTAACATTATTAAAATATTATAATATATATATACAAAATAATATTATTGATGAAACTAATATAATATATTTAAATGATTTTCAAATTATAAATAATAATATACAAGAAATATTATTAAATAATAGTGATCGGTTAAAATTAATAAAGTATGATATGTTATTAAATAAATATAATATACAATATATATTATATATTTTAGATAAATATTTAACAAATATAAATATACATATTCAAATATATAAATTAAAACAATATTTTATTCATATCTATAAAAATAATATAATTATAACTGAATATAATCCTATATTAACATTAAATATACAATCAAATGGTATAGATTTTATACCAAAATTAGATAATAATTATTATAATAGTGTTATCCCATATGAAAAATTTAATAATAGTATACCTATTGGCTATTATATGAGTTCATATTCATTATATGGGACAGAAAAACAACCATCAGGACATTTAAATTATAATAAATTTGATAATGTAGTTTTATTATTAAATAATAATAAAAATATATTAAATGAACCGTTTAATTTAAAAACTATAATAAAAGAATATCAAATTTTACGTATAATGAGTGGTATGGGATCACTTGCATTTTTAAATTAAACTATACTATACACAATTGATTTATTCAAAAATAATATAATAAAAATTGAATAATAACTATATTATATAGTTATTATTTAATATATATATATAATGAGTAAATCAAAAGAATTTAAATTATTACATAATGAATTAATTATTAATCTAGAAAATATAAATAATATTATTAGTAAATATTTAAAAAAAATTAAAAAAGATTATAAATACATAATAATTGATCAAAAATATCAATTATTAACTAAAATTGCACAAGATGAAAATATAGATTTAAATAAATTAACATCCAAGTATTTAACAGATAAAGAATTAAATTATATAACAAATAATGTACATATATATAATACTATTAGTCCTAATACATTATTACTTGACAAAATAATAATTAATAATGTAACTTATTATTATGAAAATAAAGAAGATGGGAAAGTATATAATGTTAATAGTCAACATATAGGATATTATAAAAATTCAAAAATAGAATTTATTTTATAAATTAATTATTATTATTATTATTATTATTATTATTATTATTATTATTATTATTATTATTATTAATTAATTCTATTAATCTTAATGTAGCTTTTTTAGACCATTTTTTATTCTTATTTAAAAAATTATTAACATTATGTTTAGAATATGATTGTAATTTAAATGTATTAATAAAATTACTTAATTCTGTATAACCTCCTAATAATAAAGATCCTGTACTATTATTTTTTTTTAAATATATTTGTGGAAAAGTAGAAATATCCTTAGTAACATATTTATGTTTATTTGAATAATTAATAGTAGTAATATCTTTTTGTATATGATCATTTTCATTTAAAATATCTAATGCTGCCATACTATAAGGACAATTTTCTAATATAATAGCATGTAAATAATATTTCATTAATATTATTTATATAATATTATTTATATTATTTATATTATTTATATTATATTATTTATATTATAGGGCAATTAGGCATTTAATTTTTATTAATTATTTTTTATTAAATATTATATTAAATGTATATTAATTGTTGATCTTATTAATAAACTATTTTGTATACAATAAATTATGATCTTTATTTAAAATATATTTTATAAGTTTGAATAGGCTCATATAAC
>Ga0007876_1000563_pt1 | contig 13893 bp, 22 predicted proteins | sample CryBogCBH24Aug09_FD_70958 | JGI IMG/M metagenome (GOLD analysis project Ga0007876, IMG submission 70958) | Freshwater microbial communities from Crystal Bog, Wisconsin, USA - CBH24Aug09 | ecosystem: Environmental > Aquatic > Freshwater > Lake | place: Crystal Bog, Wisconsin, USA | collected...
GTCCTAACAACTTAGATATGGCTAATGTTTCCGCAATATTGGCTCCAGCATTAAAGACGCTTGCTGCAGCCATACCTGCACCAGCACCAACATTTCCAGTACCTTGCAAGAATCCTTTGGCTGTTCCAAGAGTTGAGGCAAATGATGCAAGAGCGGGATTAACCGTACTAGTAATTAAATCTGCAGCCTTTTGAAATCCATCAAGCATTGGTTGTTCATACGTTTGCATTAATTTTGCATTAGATGCATTAATTTGCATTTGAGCATTTACTGGATTATTTGGATTTGCTGTTGCTTTAGATAAATCTCCGTTTTTACCTTGGGCAAATTGTCCAAACTGGTATTGGAACATAGCAATTTGGTCTGGTGAATAACCCATTTGTTGAAATTGTGATGCTAGTACTTGTTGAAAATTTTGATTAATACTTGATTGTGTTATTTTTTGGTTGTTAAGTATAGATACGCCGTTATTGTTTGGCATAAAACGGTTGTATAATTGACGAGCAATTTGTACTTGGCTTAGTGGATTACCATTAGCATCAAGATTTTGAATACCCATTCCAGCCATAGAAGCGCCCATTTGACCTGAATACAATCCACCAATAGCAGAAGCAGCAACAGCATTTGACATGTTCATTGTCAGTGCAGCGCCACCAACTTCAGCAAGAGACTGTTTAAACGCAGCAGTTCCAGGGGTGTAATACATTCCATTAACTAATACTGCAGCGGCTTGAGAGCCTCCCATGGCACTTGTCATACCCATGCCCATGCTTTGACGAGTCATACTTTCTAATGCGCTACGGTTTATGTTTCCATAAATAGAAGCGCCGTAATATCCAGCAGCATTAGATACAACATCCCCAAGACTTGGGGCCATTGCCATTACTCCACCAGCAACACCAGCAGCACCACTAAATGTTGCAAGTCCAAGACGCATTCCAGTCAAAGAACGAGGGGATGGCATTCCAAATGTAGCGTTATCAATGCCCATACCTTGGCCAGGACCACGACCAATATTATTTGTACCACCAGCAGGATTAGCAACTTTTTGAGCATCCCCCAATGCTTTGCTGGCGACTCCGCCCATCTTTTGTAACGATGGGCCAATAGAGTCAATTTCTTTTTTAAGGTCTTTTACGGCAGCCGTCAAGGAGAGTACTTGGTCAACTATTTTATTAGCCATTGCCAGTCCTTCCGTAACGTGCCTTTGCTAAGTTAATCCAGTTTTGTCTTTCCCTTTTTGACATTTCTTGAATCTCAGTCAGGGTCCAACCTTCATACATACTAGAGATGGCTGCCCATTCCGCAAACAACTCTAAATATCCTGTGATATTAAAATTGAAACAAGGCGCCTAAATTAATAGGAACCTGTACCTCACTTCCGCAATCAGGGCACTCAACGGTTGTATCTTCAAATTGAGGGCCAGGAACACGCTTGTTTAGTTCATCAGTAATTTTACGACGGTCTGTAATACCAAGTAGTTGTACTTGAGACTTGTTATAGACAGGAACATTATTTATTTTTGTAACAGTATTTTCTAAAAGAATAGTATTTAACTCTGCAGATGTTTTATCTGAGTTTAAAATCATTTCTTTTTGAGCAACACCATTTGGAAGTTGAACAGTAATTTCTCCTGCTTTTCCATTAACAATAAAAACTCTGTCTCCAATTGGGTCCGCAAGTACTTTAGACTTGATATCTTCGTTCATATTGATTGAGATAGTTTTAAAATCGCTGCAACCTTCACAGTAGGATGCAACTTCTGGAGTATTACCAAAGGTTACTTTTAGGATTCCAAGTAGTAATGCATCTCTATCTCCTGCCAATAATTGGTCAAGCAATTGGTCTGTTGCAGTTTCGTCACCAATTTTTACGGTTCCTCTTTGCAAAATTGTCAATACTGCTTTACCAAAATTATTGGTTTTAGAGATAGCCTCTTCGTCTTTTCCATTTAATTCACGAACTTCGGCTGTACGGATGACCTCCCCAGCGGCTGTAACATAACCGCCAGGAAGGAACACCGTAGTATCCGAAGGGGCCAAAATATCAGGAGCAACGAAAGGTTGTTCCTCTGGTTGTACTGCTTTAGTTAACAAGTCGTTTGCCAATGCGGGATTAGCCGCTGCACTGATTGTGTTCGTCATTTTATTCCTTTGTTAGATTATGCTGTAAATGCTGGTGCTGAGTTATTTAGGTCTGCTGCCCATGTGACATCAAAACCTTCGTGAACAAGCGCCATTTGCTCAACAAACAAAGCGTCATCGCCAGCGTTGAGGTCAGAGTATGCCACAGAAGTAGGCCAGCAGTTATACACATTAAAGCGCATAGCAACATGGTCTGATGCTGAGGCTGTGTTTGCTGGGTTGTTTGTGTCTCCAGGAGCAACTGCACCTGATGGGATTGGGTGTGATAGAACTTGAATTTCTACATCACAACGGAAGTTTTCTGTTGCTTTGCGAGTTGTTCCTCCACCTTGAACTGTTGCGAACAAATTACGCATCCAGTCGTAGTTTTGGCTAGTTCCAAGAACAACACCACGTTGCAAAGTCAAAGGAGCAAAAGTTGTTTGTCCAGGAATCTGGTGCACGGTTGTGTTGTATCCACCTTCACGGTAAGGAATCGAGGCTGTTGTTACAGACAACCCAGACACTGAAGTGAAGCCAAAGGTGGTTGTTTGAAGAGCATTAAGCGCTGCACTTCCACCAGTTAGAGGTTTGAACGTAACAAGGAATCTAAAGTTACGTAATGGGTCAGTAACTAAACTTGACCGATTATTAATTATTGTTGGCATTATTTATCTCCTTCGGATTAACTCAAGGTTGTTTGAGTAAGGTCAATGACGATGAACTCTGCAGGGTATTGCAGTGCTACACCGACTTGAATGTGGACTTCACCGTTAGCAATTGTTGTAGCGGTGTTATTGGTTGCATCGCAACGGACAAAATATGCCTGTGCTGCTGTTGCTCCACGAAGACCGCCTTGGTTACGGTAGTCATTGAGGAATGAACCAATGGTTGTATTGAGGCGTGCCCATAGTTTTTCATCATTATTTTCAAAGAGAGCAAACTCTGTAAGGTTCTTGAGTTCACGCTCAATGTAGATGAGTGAGCGACGCATGTTGACATACTTGTTTGCTGTACCATCTTGAAGGAGAGTACGAGCGCCCATTACCGCAAACCCAGCACCAGGAATTTGGCGGATTGGGTTAACAGGGGCTGCACCAGTATTGAGAGTATCTAGGTCAGATGATGTTAGTGTTTTTTCAAGAGAAACAATTCCATTAATAGAAGTTGTAATACCAGCAGGTGCCTTGAAAGGACCAAATGCTGCATCTGTTGAAAGATACAAACCAGCAACTGAACCAGAAGGACCAATCAAACGAAGAGCACTGCTGCTACGTCCAACTGGGTCTGTAATATAAAGAAGTGGATAGTAAACAGCAGCATTGCTGTAACCATCAAGGCTTGCTCCAAATGACTGAGCCTGAGCAACAGTTTGACCTGCTGCTGTGTGACAGATAACAAAGCCACCATTTGCAGATGCCCAAAAAATTGCTGCTTGGAATACATCTGTTTGTGCGATAACTGTGGTTCCATCGGTGTCAAGACCTGTTGCTAGTGACCAAACACCTGGCAAGAACAAGACAAGAGCACGGTTGGTTGCAGTCAAGTCATCAAATGGGCTGATATCGTCACCTTTATAGTTGATGTAATCGGCGCAAGTAACAGCAGTTCCATTGCTACCACTGCTTAGTGGATAGACAGTTGAAACAATTGTTCCTGATGGAGATGCACCAATTGTCAATGTAATAGTTGATGACAATGAGTTAACAACTGAAATTGCATAACTTGTTGATGTTGAGTCTGCAAATACAACGTTCTCATAGCGCTCAAGCAAAACATCGTTAGTAACATCGCTTGAAGTTCCTGCTACGCCTTCTTTGTAAACAGAAAGTGTGTAGGTATTTGCAACAGTTCCAGTTTCAACTGTAACACGAAGGTTGTTTCCATCTGAACCAGCATTGCGGGCAGTTGCAGTTGCAACTACGGCTGCAGTAGATGTAACTAGGCCAACGTGTGCTTTTGCTGCATCAGCGTGTAGAAGACGCTTTACATAAAGTTCGCGTCCTCCATTTTGGAAGAATTGGCCAATTTCAAAAGTGGCTGGGTAAGAGGCATTGTATCCACCAAAGTATTTTGTAAATTCATACCATGATTGGACAAGAGTTACTGATTCTGGGCCGCTTTCAAATGGGGCGACAACAGCACCAGCAGCGTTCGCTGTAATTCCTTGTGGAATTGCAGGAGGCAATAAGCGCTCACTAATGTAAACGCCAGGGCGTGCATATGACATTATTTCTCCTTAGTTTGTAGGTGGGGGCCGTATTATGAATGTATCGTGAACGAGATTGGCGTGAACGTTCCACGACCAATTACTGGGTTGTCAGTTGTGCCTGTGACATCAACTTGTAGTGCTTTGTATAGTTCGGTGTATGTTGCCGCAGCAATCTCACTTGAGACGCGAACGGTAAAGGCGTTTACGAATAAACGCTTTCCTGCCTCTGTGATATCTCTTTTAGAAACATCCAGAAGATTAAGTCGACGAACAGTGTTGTCGTCAGGTTGTAATACGCCAAATCTTAAAGGAAGTTTGGAGTAAAGCATTGTTGCTAAAATTTCTCTATCATGACGTGGTTGACGTGAGTACGTAGTAATTTGGTAATCAATGTTGACAGGAATTGGCCAATGAATTTCCCAACTATTTGTTGCTGGGTCATAAACAGAATCACTACCAGGCATAGTTGCTGGGTCTGGAAGATAAGAAGGTTTTGTTAATCCGCGATGCGCACGAGCAAAGTCTTCATTGATATCAATCATATCGATTGTAATGTAAGGGTATTTTTGCTCTGTCATTTCTTGGTCAGGTTGTCCAAACCAAACACCAACGTTACGAGTGGCAGTTCCAGAGGCATCTGATTTTTGGTCTGTAACAGTCATGCCAAGTAGTAGGTCGCGAATAGCCTTATCTTCAGATAATAGAAATGTCATAGGTCACCGATATGTGTAGATAGACGACCTAGCAAAAATTCTTCGGCACCATTTTTTTGATTAGAGGTACGTCGAATAGCAGCGGTTGGTTGACGGCCAGGAGTGCCATATTCATAGTTGAGTGCTGTGGCGTGATGCTCTTCAGCAACTCTGTAATTAAATTCACCGCTGTCGTGCGTAACATGGAGACTATCTACAACCTCATCAGGCCAGCCAGAAGCACGGGCTTCAGACTGCACTTGGGCAGTCATGTAGTGAGTAGTTTCTTGTGTAGCCTTGTTTAGGGCTTTATGAATATTGTGGAGTTGCTTCACTTACGCTTCGCCTTCGTCGCAACTTTACCCGCAATATAACCTGCGATAACTGCTGTGACGAGAGCGGTTTTTTCTTTAGGACGGAATCCAAAAACACCGCGCATAAAATCTTCGCGTTCGTGTTCGGTATCCAGTTCGGCAATTTTCACATACCAAGGTACATGCGCCATTAAAGTCCCCTTTTCATCGCAAGCAGTGGGTCTGCACAGGTATCGCACGATATCCCGATATGGCAATGATAAAGAAAAAGCGCCCACTTGGGGCGCTTAATCCTTACTTCTTTTTCTTGTCTTTAATCTTTTTGGCTAGAGCCTTGTCCATTTTTGCATCGGCTTTAGCAGATGGCTTCTTAGAATCCATCTTCTTATCGGCCTTTTCAAAGGCTGCCTTTTGCTTAGGAGACATGCCCTTCATAACTTTGGCATCTTGCTTCTTATCTGACTTTTTGTCCACTACTTTTTCTTACCCATCTTCTTCATAGCAGACATTGGCTTAGCAACAGTCTTCTTTGCAGACTTCTTACCTTTACCATATCCAGCAGCAGACTTATCTTTGAGGCCACAGCCACAGGTTGCACACATCTTATTTTCCTTTCGATTGTTTTGCTGCCCATATATTATCGACAGCGTTTGGGTATGGACGACCCGCTTTTTCAGCGCGAGCCTTAGCCGACGCCTTCTGTCCAGAAGACAGAGGAGTGGACTTCTTCTTTGGGTTCTTTTTTTCCCATATTGGTTTACTAACCATTTTTCTTATGCCAATCTTTTGTGGCTTTAACGCCTGCTTTGATAGTTTTAGCGCCAGCCTTTTTGGTTAAGTTTATTTTGTCGTACTTGCCCTTATTGCCAGCGTGGTCAACAATAACATCGCCCTTTTTGTTCTTCTTAATTGTGTGGCCTTCACCTTTAATCTTAATTGTTTTTGCCATTTTATTTTTCCTTTTTCTCTGTAGTGACTTTCTCAGGTAACTTACCTTTAGGAGTAATCTTCTCCCAACGAGCAGCAATCTTTGGGTGTCTTATCCACATAAATTTTCTTTGGGCTTCAGATAAAAATGGCATTTATTCATCCACTTCAATATCTTCTAAATCATCAAGAGCATGGTCATCGTAATCGATGTCTTCTAACTCAGAATCATCTGGTTCAAAGTCTTCATCAAAAAGGTCTGGACTAATCTCCTCTTCGAAGGTCATGCTATCTCCTTAGTTAGCGTATTGCTGAAATTGTACATCGTTTACCAATTCCTCGGCATTAACCATGTAGCAATCCATAGAGACTACAGAATAGCGGTCTGCATAACGTCCCATAGGCAAAACACGACCAGGATAGAAGACTGTATTCTGGAAGACAACGCGGTCTTTGATATGAATCTCAGGGTTGGTCATCATGGCTGGCAAAAGACGATTGAGGTCTGCTACAGCCACGGTAAGTGTCAAAGTATCTGTAACGTAGTAACCACGCTCGTTAGGAGAAGATGAGCCACGAGTCTGGCGAGCCATAATGACAGGAAGTTCAAAAGGTGATTTCCAACGGCGACCAAGACCGTAGCCTTGGTTTGAGACATCGTAGATGTCATCAATGACTTCGGTGGGATTGGTAGAGTAGAACTCTGCATCCCAAATCCACCAAGAGACATTGGTACCAACAGGGGTACGTAAGTCTTCTACGATTCCCTCATCCATAGACTTGGTTTCGTACTCTATTTTAAAACGCCCTTGAAGTTGGTTTCCACGCATAAGGGTATTGTCCCTTATCATTGCTGAGAATAAAGGTTAATTACTTTGGGCGTTCCACCATAGGCCGTAGTATTTTTCGTCCAAATTAAAGCGTTTCATATGTTGAGCAATTGCCCCAGTATGAGCATAGACAGGAATACCAGCAGCCTTTAACTTGCGGAAGAAAACAACGTCCTCACTAACGTACTTATCCCCTGGGGCTTCTTTCTCAGCAAACATAGACTCACCAGGAAATGCCTCACGTAATTTAGGAACAATAGAACGATGCATAAGAACAAGACCCATACCAGCACAGTCAATCTGTACCACTTCGTTCTCTGGTAGAGGGTGGATGTGGCGGATTGTGAACTCATCCACATCGTTAAAGATTTGAGGAAGTGGGGCAGTCAGTGTGCCTTCATCCTGTTTAGAGATAAAGTAGATACCAGAAACAACTGGCTTGATGACCTTGTTGGCTGTCTCCCATAACTTTTTGAGTATGTCAACTGTCAAGACAATGTCAGAGTCAACCCATAGCAGCCAGTCAACATCTGACTTATCAGCCCATGCATCAAGGAGCACTTGACGTTGACGACCAATCTGATTGCCGTGGACACGAGCAGACTGGGTTATGTTTATGCCAATCTTCTTAGCCTCAAGGATTGTGTACACGAGGCCCTGGGTAAACTTGCCATCTGTAAGCCCGCTATCACACCAACCAATAGCCAGTGTATCTTTGCTTGATGCCACTACTTGTATTCCTTGGGCGCTCTAAATTTATTCTTATAAGAGTCAAAGAACGAAGTGCGAAGATGCATTGTCGTCTTTTGCTGCTTTAGATAGTCTTCTTGTTTACCTATCTCCATCTGCCAGGACTCACGTTTAAATGGGATTATTTGGGCCATAGGTGTTCCAGCAGGAATCATTCCCTCGTAATTCCAATCGTTTAATACAAAAGGAAAATTAACTGGGGCATTGTAAGAGTCGGTGTCTACAATTCCATCCATAATAGTAAAGACTGACTCACGGTGCATTGGCTGAGTAAAAAGAACTGAATATCCTTTTGGCGTTTGAATAGACCACGGGTTAATCCATTTAGGGTAAGACATAGAATCTCCTAAGTCACCACGTTGTGGATGAGTAGGCGCTTGGCTTACTGGGTGAAACTGAACTGGTCCATAGGAAGGCCATTCATAAAATGGCGCAGTTTTCTTAAGACCTTTTTCTTCACGTTCTTCATTAGTAAATTGTCGGTCTTCACCTGTCTCGTCTTTATGCTTGCCATCCATATATGTAATGTCTTTTTGAGAAACATACACATCTACATAGGTATAAAGAATGTAACCGCCAGTAATAGCATCAAATACAGGCATGCAGCGTTTAATACTTGCTGGTGTGCCTCCATTACCATCAGGTTTTTTTTGACCAGATAGATATGATTCTAAGTTTTTATACCAGTCAGGAACTGAAGCAGTTGCTGGTTTAGGTGCATACTGTTCAGGTACGCCCATAATATCTGTAAAAGTTATTTTCACTTATATTCTTTCTTATTCCACCAAAACTTTTTATAGCGGTCAAAAAATACACGATTAAATTTACGAACGTCTGCTTCGTGCTTCTTTCGTTCTTTTTCTCCGCCAACAGATGATACCCAAGCCTCACGCTTAAAAGGAATAATCTGCAAGAAAGGAGTACCAGCAGGAATCATGCCCTCAAAGTTAGGGTCACGAAGTTTAAGAAACATATTAAATGGGATTGAAAAATCATCACTATCAACAATTCCACTGGCGCAACTGATAGGCGCAGGTTCATGGTGTTGTGGCTCCATCACCATAATGGACCAGCCCTTTGGTGTTTTAATTGACCAAGGTATAACAATTCTTACGGCGTAATTAATATCCCGTGAATATGGGTGGTTTTGAAATTGTTCCATAGATTGAAACGCAATTGCTTCATTAGCGCCCCATTGAAAGTATGGGCCTTCAGGAGTCTGGCGAATATAGATATCGTATGGGGTCTCCATAATATAACCAGCAGTCATCATGTCCCATAAAGGCATACAGCGTTTAATAGTAGCCATAGGTGAGCCATCTAAAGTTGGTTCTTTTTTGCCACTAGGACTTGTATAAGCCTTGGCATCTTTATACCATTGAGGAATATACTCAGTTGCTGGTTTTGGCTTTTCTAATACACCATTTGGATTGTGGATATCAGTAAAAATAATCTCCATTTAGCACTCCCTTTGTTAGGGTGCTAGGCTACCACACTACTTAGTAGGAGGAGTAACTACATCCCAAGAACGAGTATCTTCATTCCACGCATAGACTTGCTTGTCGGTAGGCATAGCAACTGGTGCTTCCCACTCTTTAGACGTTGAGTTCCATGTCCAAGATGCAAATGGCTTAGGTGGAATAAAATCTGTGCCGTCGTAGTCATAGCCAACACCTACAGGAGTAGTAGCCAAAATAATATCGTCTAATCCATGCTCTGCTTTAACAACAGCAATCCACTCTGGAGTAACATCTTTACCCACACTTGTATTTACTACCTTGCCAGATTTAATGTGTGCATATGTATTCATTCTTTAACCTTCCATGCTAAGTTTTCTTCATCCCAATAATATATTTTCTGGTCATCTAACGGCAGAGCAACTGGTGCATCCCAGTATCCACGGCCTGCCTCATTAATCTTCCATGTCCATGAAGGATAAGGTTGAGGTGTTGGATAGACTATCATGCGTAGTACCTCACGATAACTGCTCCACTTCCTCCTCTAGCACTAGCGCCTCCGCCACCGCCAAGTCCATCAGTTCCTTGTGTACCTGCTGGACCGCCACCACCGTTTCCCCCAATATATGCACAACCAGCAGAACTATAACCCCCACCGCCACCACCCATATAAGTAGTTCCATAATAAGTTACGCCATTACCAGGTACAAAGTTTCCCCCTTGATTGCGATTTCCCGCAGCATTAGCACCACCACCTCCACCCATTCCAACATAGTTACTACTTCCAGAACCACATCCTCCTGGATTACCGTATGTAGCATTCCCGTCAGCATTTCCTCCAGGACTGCTATTACCTATGCCGCCACCGCCACCGCCAGAACCACCGCTTCCACCAGGACCAGAGTTTCTACTACCACCATATCCACCGCCATTACCAGTTAAACCAAAAGCAGTAGAAGCGCCACCAGTGTTTCCGTGTCCACAAGCAATAGCATTACCGCCATTACCTACAGTAATTGCATAATTTGAACTAGGTGTTACTGCTACTGATGCAGAATATTTTCCCCCACCAGCACCGCCACCACCACCTTTACTGAGGCCTGTACCTCCTCCGCCACCACCACCAATAACAAGTACTTCTACAGCATTAGTGTTAGCAGGCGCAGTAAATGTTCCATTTGAGTTAAAGGTTTGTGTGTAAAGAACTGGTTGTAATGGAGTTACTGAGTTAGACGCAGAACTTGTAATTGATGAGCCATTAGCATTAACGGCAGTTAAATAAAAAGTGTAAGCAGTAGAGGAAGCAAAAACGCCCGATACAGATATTGGACTTGATGTTCCAGTAGTAGTTAAAGAGATTGATGGACTTGATGTTACTGTGTAAGAGGTAATGTTTTTACCGCCAGTAGCACCAGCAGTAAAGGCTAAAGATACTGTTGTAGAATTTGTTACTGTAGCAGTAGGGGTTCCAGGAGTAGCAGGAACTGTTGTTGCTGTAATTCCAGTGGTTACTGCTGCAGGAGAGGTTCCTGTTGAGTTTGTTCCTGTTACTGAAAAAGTATAAGCGGTATTACTTTGAAGGCCCGTAATTGTTAGGGGCGAAGTTGTTGCAGTAGATGTAAATGACCCAGGAGTAGATGTAGCAGTATATGAGGTAGCAACACCACCAATTATTGCTGCTGTAAATGAAACCGTAGCAGCGCCGTTATTAAATGCTCTTGATGTCCCTACATCTGTGGCAGAAGCCGTAGGTGCATTTGGTACATCGTTAACAGCGACATAAATGCCATCTACATCTTCTTCACTAGAGTGTCTTACGCTCATTCTACGACCTTCCAAGAAAGAGTTGGTTCATCCCATACATAAGTAACTTGGTCATGCAGAGGAACAGGATTTGGAGAGTCCCAGTATCCAATGCCAATTTCATTGACTACCCACTTCCAAGAGGGAAATGGTTGAGGAGTTGTAGGAGTACTCATACGTAGTACCTCACTATAACTGCGCCACTTCCACCGCCACCACCAGTGCCTCTTCCCGATGGTTTACTCGCATCAGCGCCACCGCCACCGCCACCTAAACCGTTTGTACCAGCAGAGGCTGCTGCTCCTCCTCCGCCATTACCAGCATTAGTAGGATAGCCATTTGTAAATCCTCCAGCACCGCCACCCATGTAAGTAGTGCCGTAATAAGTTACGCCATTACCACCGCTATATTGACCACCAGCATTAGCCCCACCGCCACCACCACCACCAGCGCCTGGGCTGCCATCATACCCACCGCCATTTCCATAAGTCGCTGTTCCATCTGCTGAAGCGCCACAGTAACCAGAACTGTTGTAATAATCAGCAATTCCTCCCCCACCAGAACCACCAGAGCAAGGTCCAATTCTTCCTCTAATATCGTTTCTCCAATTTGCTGAACCACCTTTTCCTCCACCATTTCCAGTTAAACCAAAAGCAGTAGAAGCGCCACCATTAGTATTTGCTACAGTATAGTTATACGTTGCACAACCAGCAGGGTTTCCACCATTACCAACAACAATTGCATAATTAGCACCAGGTGTTACTGTTACTGAAGCAGCATATTTTCCACCACCAGCACCGCCACCAGAACCTCTTTGATAAGGCGCCAATCCTCCGCCGTAAGGTGAATTACCAGTACCTCCTCCACCGCCACCGCCACCAATAACCAAAACTTCAACAGAATTTGTGTTATTAGGAACAGAGAATGTTCCATTTGAGTTAAATGTAGTTGTCATTAATACAGGAAGATTAGGCATTACTGAGTTAGATGCACCAGATGCTGCGCTAGTGCCATTTGCATTTACTGCGCTTACATAAAAAGTGTAAGAAACGTTAGAGGCAAATGTGCCTGTAACAGTTAATGGGCTTGAAGTGCCAGATGTAGATAAAGAGATTGAGGGGCTGCTAGTTACTGTGTAGGATGTAATAGATTTTCCACCAGTAGCACCCGCTGTAAATGGCAAAGAAACAGTTGTTGAGTTAGTTACTGTAGCGGTACCAATAGTAGGAGCCTGTGGAACTGTAGTAGCAGTAATAGCACCCGTTGCTGTAGTAGCAGCAGAATTGCCCGAAGAGTTTGTTGCTTGTGCTGTAAAGGTATAAGAGGTACCAGATTGAAGACCAGTTACTGTTACTGGAGAGGTACCAGAACCAGTAAATGAGCCAGGGCTAGATGTTACTGTGTAACCCGTTGTTGGGCCGCCTGTTACTGCATTACCAGTAATTGTTACTGTAGCAGCGCCATTATTATAGGCCCTTGAAGTTCCTACATCTGTAGCAGTACCAATAGTAGGTTTATCAGGAATATCAAAGATTACCCGTGAAGGGTCACTAATAGAAGCACCACGTAGGTACTTGTAATTAGTCATTGATTAACTCCTTATTAGGCGCAAAAAATTAAGGACGTGATACTTCTACCCAAGATTTTGTTGATTCATTCCACGTATATGGTTTATCATCTGTTGGGGCTGTTACAGGTGCTTGCCATGTACCTTCTACAAGTGTCCATGAAGGAAAAGGTGATTTTCCTACCCAAGTATTGGTAACAGTATCGTGAATCCAGCCAATTCCAAGAGGTTGTTCCTCAGTTACTTCTACACAAGAAGACCGTGAAACCTCTTCGGCAATCTCTAATGTATCAGCAACAATAAGGTCTGTTACTACATTGTCTTTTACTACCGCAAAGGTACTCATGCTATTCCTTTCTTCCTTCAACAGGTGGATAAAACTTTCCATTTTCATAAAACCCATTTACATATGCAGGGCTATTTTCTAAAGTCATTTTAATAACCGTTCTTCCTCTTGCCTCTTTTAACACCTGTTCATAAGGCATATCAGGAGTAAATCCTCCAATTACAGTTTTATTGTCAATATCTAGTAATGCCCACATTTTAGTAATAAATATAGATGACTCCAGCGCCACCAGCCGCACCAGTAGTTCCGTTAATGGTACTTCCGCTCTGGGCATTTGCTTGGCTATACGCAGAGCCTCCAGAACCTCCACCTCCACCTCCAGGTGCTGTTCCAGCATTTCCAGCATTTCCGTTTACGGTTGGTCCGTTAGCAGTTACAACTCCACCATTTCCGCCATTTCCTCCCGCACCAGCAAGAGATGTTCCAGTTCCACCCACTCCACCATTTCCTGGTGTGCCAGTGTACGAACCAGAACCTCCGCCACCACCTCCACCTGGAGTAGAGAACAAAACACCTGCTGTAGCATTTCCAGAACCTCCTGCAGCGCCAGAACCAGGCCCACCGTAGCCAGTGGTAGAGTTAGGGGAACCGCCAGTCGCTCCGCTATTTCCTTGTGTACCACCTGCACCGCCAGTTGCTCCGTTATTTGCTGCAGAACTTCCACTAGCGTATGTGCCTGCGCCACCTGCTCCTCCACCACCTCCAGAAGCACCACTACCGCCACTTCCACCATTAAAAAATCCATTGGTATTTGAAGTGTTTCCGCTTCCGCCATTTCCACCAGTAGCAGTTAGGGTACTAAATATCGTAGAACCACCTGCAGAGCCAGCATTTCCACCAGCACCAACTGTATATGATTGATTTGAATTAA
>Ga0007876_1000565_pt1 | contig 13849 bp, 11 predicted proteins | sample CryBogCBH24Aug09_FD_70958 | JGI IMG/M metagenome (GOLD analysis project Ga0007876, IMG submission 70958) | Freshwater microbial communities from Crystal Bog, Wisconsin, USA - CBH24Aug09 | ecosystem: Environmental > Aquatic > Freshwater > Lake | place: Crystal Bog, Wisconsin, USA | collected...
GGCGCTTCTCATGGCAGTTTTTTGCTCGTCGGACTGGGTCTGCTAATTAGCATCCCAATCGTCGTTTGGTGCAGTGGCCTGGTGTTGAAGTTGATTGACCGTTACCCGGTCGTGATCGATCTTGGTGCGGTAGTTCTGGCATGGACAGCCGCGAGCATGATTTTGGACGAGCCACTAATCGAGACTTGGATTCAACCTTTGAATGACTGGTCCAAAGTTAGTGAAATCGGCTTTGCAGCACTGGTTTGGTTGTTCGCACACTATTTAAAAGCACGACGCAATGAACAAAAACAAACCAGCGCGAAGTTTTAACTTACGAAACTTTGCCTGGGACTAAGCTGCTTCAGCAGTTGATTGGTGCTTTTTTTGTAAAAATTTACCAACAATCAAAACAATTAGAGCGCCGCCAATTTGAGCCCCGTATTCCCAGGTCTGTTTGTGAGGCTCAATCCAAGTGCTGATGGCCGCATCATCAACCAACATTTCACCCGCGACCTTGCCGATCAGGGCAGCACCGATCGTGATGATAAAGGGAAAGCGCTCCATCACTTTCATCAGCATGGTTGAGCCAAAGATCACCACTGGGATGCTGATACCAAGACCGATAATCATGAGTATTTTGTTATCGTGTGCGGCACCCGCTACGCCCAGAATATTGTCCAAACTCATGACTAGATTAGCGACCAGGATCGTCCTGATGGCAGACCACAAATTGTCGCTTTGTTTGATATCGCCATCTTCATCGCCGCCTGCCAATAATTTGATGCCAATCCAAGTTAGTAGTACGGCACCCACAAGTCTCAAGTAGGGGATGTGTAGCAAGGTCGACGCGAAAATGGTTAAAACAATCAAAAACACGACTGCGGACAAGGATCCCCAGAAAATAGCCTTTTTTTGCTGATCTGCCGGCAGAGCCTGTGCTGCTAAAGCGATGACAACAGCATTATCGCCAGACAGGAGAATATTGATTCCCATGATCGTTAGAAGTGGCAACCAGAAGCCATCGAGTGATGTAAAGTCCATTGCTTGTTTGTCCCCGTCAAAGTTAGTAATGTTTGTTTAATGTCGTTACAAATTGTAGCTTGATTGGTTGTGATACTAGGTCAAGAATTTCGCAAAATTCTCGACGGGTTCTCGTTCGCTAATCAAAGTATTTTCAATTTTTGACATATCCGCGTAGCCCAGTGCCAGACCGCACATCACAATTTCACTCTCGGGTACGTCAATCACGCGACGAATTGTTCGATGAAAACGATTAAATGCTGCCTGAGCGCACGTATCCAAACCACGACCACGCGCGGCAACCATAAAGCTTTGCAAGAAACAGCCGAAGTCCAGCCATGAGCCAGTATTCATCACGCGATCAATCGTGAAAATAATCCCCACTGGCGCATCGAAGAAAATGAAATTGCGCTCATGTTGTGCCTGCATTCCAGCCTTGTCATCGCGACCAAGACCAAGCAAATTGTAGAGACCAAAGCCCACCTTGCGCCTGCGGTCGATGTATGGTGACTCCCAGTTGTGAGGGTAGTAGCGGTACTCCTCGGTGATATCGTCCGCTTTGGCCGGATCTGCCAGCGTTGCCAGGATTTCGCTCGATAAGCGCTGTTTGATCGTCCCGGTTAGCACGTAGGCTCTCCAGGGCTGTGTATTAGATCCAGAGGGTGCTCGCGCAGCGACCTCGAGCATTAACTCAATGTCTTCGCGCGCGATTGCGGTGGGCAGAAAGGCGCGCATGGAATGTCTCGAGGTAATTGCGCGGTCGACGATTTCTTGCTCTGTGTTTTTGATCATGGCTTTAATTCTGGCTAATAAGTTTCAAAAATCTACCACACTGCCCCCCTCGGCGTGAGTTCAATCTTCACGCCCAGCAGCCTTCATTCGGCTCTGCTATGCTCTTTCGAGTGCTTTTACCCTCATTGTTTTGTCCAGTCAGGAGTCCTCCATGGAAGCTATTCAATACGAATTCGACAATGGCGTGGGCGTTTTGACGCTCAACCGGCCAGCGCGCAAGAACGCAATCGATCAGGTGATGGCGACAGAGATTCATAATCTATTGGCGGATCTGGCGCAGCAACGAGATTTACGCGCTCTGGTTATTACGGGCGCGGGCGGGGCATTCTGTGCTGGTGGGGATATCAGCAACATGATGTCTGCTGCAGGCAATTCTGAAATTGGTCGCGACAGAATGCGTTTTAACTATTTATCCTGGATTGAAACGATACTTAGGCTCGAAGTTCCCGTGATCGCCGCAGTTCGTGGGCCGGCATTTGGCGCCGGCTTTAGCCTCGCCTTGACCGCAGATATGGTGCTCGCTGAGCCCGGTAGTCGTTTCTGTATGTCTTTTGTTCGATTGGGCCTGGTGCCTGACTGCGCAGCTTTTTATACCTTGCCTCGGATTGTGGGGATTCAGCGGGCCAAAGAACTCTGTTTTTCGGGTCGCGAAATCGGTCCTGAGGAGGCCCATCAATTGGGTATCGTGACCGAAATCACCAAGGCCGATGGGGCATTAGAGCGAGCAATACAGATTGCAAAATGTTTCGCCGCCGCCTCACCGTCTTCGCTAGGTTTGATGAAACGGGCATTGAATGTGTCTATGAATACCTCGTTAGAGGCAATGATTGACATCGAAGCGGCCGCTCAAGGAATCGCTCGCACCAGTGATTGGCATGCGCGTGCTGTCTCCCGCTTCCTTGCAAAGGAACCCCCCTTGTTTCAGTGGCCAACCAGACAACAAGACTAATTAGATGGCAAACCGCATCCCGCTTGTGCTCATGTTGCTGGACAAAGGCGCATGCGGCGAGGTGCTCACTAGTCTTCGACGCAGCACTAGCTTTCAACAAATCACCATCATCAGCGATCTTGCCGAATTGCGTGAGTTGGATGGCACGGAACATTATCTTATGGTGCCGAGCTTACTGGGCTCATATCAGGATGGAGCCTGTCTTTGCTGTGGTTTGAATAGTGCTTTGGGTGATCACCTTCGGAGTATTTTTTTTCAGGCATTGTCAAACAAACAGAACAAGCTTGCGGGGGTGATCGTCTTGTCCGAGCATGCTGATCCTGACAGTATTAAATTTACGTTGAAACATGCGCCCTTTTTAGGGCAACGGTATCGTTATGCTGGTTGCCTGGACATACGGCTTGCATCGGCTGGCGCGATTCAAACGCCGTCAGCGGTTGGCGCAAGTTATGTGAAGGGTGTTGAAGATATGTTGCTTGATAAGTTACACTACGACAGTTGTTGATCGTTTGCCGTTGTTCGTTTGTGTGATTAACGGTCGATCCCCGCGTTTTCAAATTGCCATATTTACACAAGTCACTGCAATGAAACGCGCTCTTGCATCAGCCTTACGTGCTGGTCAGGCGAGATAGAAACAACGCAAAATCTGATGAAGCTATCGAACCTGTTTTTGAGTGATAACTCGAATTTTTTGACTTGGTTTTGTTCACTTGATCTTCAAGTCTACAAAACGTAAGCCTAGAAAACAAAACTGGCCGAGCGCAGATTTTGCGATCGACCAGAAGTTGTATTTTGGTTGCGGGGGCAGGATTTGAACCTACGACCTTCGGGTTATGAGCCCGACGAGCTGCCAGACTGCTCCACCCCGCGTCTGAGAAAAAGAGTATAGCGTATCTGGCCTGTCTTCGCAAACCGAGGGCACGCTGAAAAGGAAAGAAGAACCTGATGAATGACCCCAAAGCCTTGCTGGTATTGGAAACTGCGCTGTTGTGTGCAACTGCGCCCATGCCGATATCGGAGTTGAAAAAGCTGTTTGATGATGAAGCATTGGCTGACCATGAAGTTAGGGAAGTTTTAGAATCTCTGCAAATTGCCTGGAATGATCGCGGCATGGTGCTCGTTGAACTTGCTAGTGGCTGGCGCTTTCAAAGCCGAGAGAGCATGCAAGCCTATTTGCAACGCCTGAGTATTGAGCGGGCGCCCAAATATTCACGCGCTGTAATGGAAACGCTTGCCATCATTGCCTGGCGTCAACCCGTCACCCGTGGCGACATCGAAGACATTCGAGGTGTTACAGTCTCGTCCCAGATCATCAAAACGCTCGAAGAAAGAGGCTGGGTTGAGGTGATAGGGCATAGGGATGGCCCAGGCCGCCCAGGCTTGCTTGGTACAACGCGGCAGTTTCTCGATGACTTGGGATTGCGTGCGCTGGATGAATTGCCTGCACTGGGATCCCTTGAGATTGGCGATGCACTTGGTTCGCTCAGCATTGAAGGCGAACCTGCTACCCCCATTGAAGCTGCACAGATTAAACAAGATGAAACCGAGTTGGTGGTCACCGGCACAGATGCGGATGCCCCAGACTTGCCAGTTGAATCAATTATTTTTGCGACCGATGACCAATCTGGTCAGGTTAATCCGGAGTCCAAGTGACGAATAATACCAATACTAATAACGAATCATCCGAGCAGGCTGCTGAGTTACCTGCAACACCTGATTCAGCAATGCCCACCGACGTTACGCGAGCCGCTAAGCCGCGAACCAGAAAATTAAGAACACCATTTCGCCGTCGTCGTCCTGATGTTGATGCTCAAGACGCAATCGAGGGGCAAGTGACCAGTCCAGCGCAACAGTCCGGGCGAGTATCACCTGAGTCAGACCAAGCAATCGCGACCGATGGTCTGGCAGATGATCAGGCAACCGTGGCCTTTGATACGTCTCCCGAGCAGGCCGAAGCGGACCCTGTGGTCAGCGAGCAAGAGGCAACAGAAGCGCTGTCTTACCTCAGCAGTGCTGACCGCATTGAGCAGCGGTTGGGTAAGTACCTCAATAGCGATGTACTCATGCCCAAGCTGCACAAAGTACTGGCAGACGCCGGCATAGGCTCTCGCCGCGAAATGGAAGAGCTAATCGTTGCTGGTCGGGTTTCGGTCAATAGCGAGCCTGCACATATCGGTCAACGTGTTGGACCGAATGATCAGGTTCGTGTGAATGGCAAACCAGTTGTTCGAACGAATCAGCGTAAACCTCCTCGAGTGATTCTTTATCATAAGCCCGCCGGCGAAATCGTCAGCCATGATGATCCGGGCGGTAGGGCTAACGTTTTTTCACGCCTGCCTAAGATGAAGGTCGGCAAGTGGTTGTCGATTGGACGTCTCGATCTGAACACCGAGGGTCTGTTGATCCTCACGACTTCAGGTGACCTTTCGAATCGCCTTTTGCATCCTCGTTATGGCAACGAAAGAGAGTATGCCGTTCGCGTATTGGGTGAGTTGGGTCCTGAACAGCGACAGTCACTGCTGGACGGCGTCACCCTTGAGGATGGCCTCGCTAGTTTCGGCATGGTTGAGTTCCTGGGAGGCGAAGGCAGTAATCGCTGGTACCGCGTGACCCTGAACGAAGGCCGTAACCGTGAAGTCAGACGTATGTTTGAATCGGTTGGATTAACGGTCAGCCGCCTGATCAGAACCCGCTTTGGTGACATTGTCCTGCCCACAACATTACGTCGTGGTCGCTGGGAGGAGCTCGATCCGAAGTTCGTGTCGGCACTGATGGTTCAAGTGGGCCTATTGCGTGAGGATGGCGATGGAGACGGGCGCTCGCGCGGTCCTCGGCAACCAGCCTCCCACGACAGTGCCTTGCCTCCGGGTTTCGGCACGATGGAGCAAAACGGTATGAACGGGGCCAAACTGGGTCGCCGCGGCAAGATTTCTGGTGGACGCGACAAGCCTGGTGGGTTTGCACGAGGTGGCGAGTTTGCGTCTGCTGCGCTTACTGTGGGTGGTGGCTACGCCAATGGTCATCCACAAGGACGCGCCGGCGGTCGAGGCAATAGAGGCCCAGCGGCTGCGGGTGCCGCTGGTACTGCGGCAGCTACCGCGGGTAATGCCCCCGGCGCACGCAAACCAAGGTCTTCACACAAGCCGCGCAAACCCGGTGGTCAGCCTGGGCTTGCCGGAATGGATAAGCAACCGAATCAGCAGCCCACAGGCAGGCCAGCTGGCGGGGATGCACGTCCTCCCAGAGCAGCCAAAGGGCCGAATGCGAACGGGCCGAAAGCAGGTCCGCGTCGCGGCCCAACAGGGCCGAGAGCGGGTGCGCCCCGGTCTGCGCCGAAAGGCGACGATTGGCAGCCAAGTGGCGCTTCAGCGCACGAGTCACGCCTCGGTTTTAGTAAACCGCGAGGGGGTCGGTAATACCGGTTTACTCGCGTAACTTATTGGTCTGACAAGTTTTTTTGCCAGGAAATATGCTAAGATAATGAGCTTGAAGCTTTACTAGCTTCGGTTTTTTATTGGTATTTTGTAATCGGGCTGTTTTCAGCCCTTTTTTTTTGAGTCGATGGCAGATCTATTTAGTCTATCTCAGCAGGCACTTGCATCAATGGATGTCGAACTCGTCGACGTCGAGCGAGCAGCACTCGGTTTATTGCGTATCACTATAGACCGAGTTGAAGGCGTGCGCATCGAAGATTGCGAGCAGGTATCAAAACACTTGTCGCGTGTCTACGAGGTCGAAAATATCGATTATCGCCGTCTCGAGGTTGGATCCCCCGGGGTGGATAGGCCGTTGCGCACCCAGGCTGACTTTCAGCGATTCGTCGGCGAAAGGATTGAGGTAAAGCTGCGCGAAGCAGTGGACAATCAAAAGGTTTTTTCTGGTTTGCTTGTGTCGACAACTGTTGATGCAAGTGAGGTAGGTGCCAAAACTGAGGCCGGGCAAACCGATCTCGAGTTTGGTGTCGATTTTGAGGCAAAAAAAGGCGAAGTCCGGCGAATCGTGTTCAAGTTTTCTGACGTTGAGCGCGCTAAGCTGGATCCGGTTTTGGATTTCAAGGGTAAAAAGCGATGAGTCGCGAAATTCTTCTGTTGGTTGATGCCTTGGCGCGTGAGAAAAACGTTACGCGCGATGTGGTCTTTGATGCACTGGAAGGGGCATTGGCCTCGGCCATGAAAAAACGTTTCAAAGAAGACGCAGATATCCGCGTCTCGGTTGATCGCCTGAGCGGTGACCATGAGGGCTTCCGGCGCTGGCTGGTGGTCCCCGATGAGGCTGGTCTTCAGGCTCCTGATCGCGAAGAGATGCTCTCGGATGCGCTTGATGTAGTGTCTGATATCGAAGTCGGTGAATATATCGAAGAGCCTCTCGAGCCGATCGAGTTCGGTCGCATTGGTGCACAAGCTGCCAAGCAAGCAATCTTGCAAAGAATTCGAGACGCAGAGCGTGAGCAGGTACTGTCCGACTTTCTGGATAGAAACGAGTTGATTATTTCTGGATCCATCAAGCGGATGGACAAGGGTGATGCAATCGTCGAAACAGGCAAAATCGAAGCTCGTCTGCCTCGCAGCGAAATGATTCCGAAAGAAAACTTGCGCGTTGGCGACCGCGTGCGCGCCTGGGTCTTCAAGGTTGATCGGACTGCACGTGGCCAGCAAGTGATTTTGTCGCGAAATGCGCCAGAGTTTATCAAGCAACTATTTGAAAACGAAGTGCCTGAGATTGAGCAGGGCTTGCTTGAGATCAAAGGTGCCGCCCGTGACCCTGGTGTGCGAGCAAAGATTGCTGTAGTTGCCTACGATAAGCGCATTGATCCAATTGGCACTTGTGTTGGTATGCGCGGCTCACGCGTCACCGCCGTTCGTAATGAACTCGGTGGCGAACAGGTTGACATCGTGCTGTGGTCTGATGATCCTGCACAATTCGTGATTGGTGCTCTGGCGCCAGCTAACGTGGAATCCATCGTGGTTGACGAAGATCGTCACGCCATGGATGTGGTGGTGGACGAAGAAAATCTGCCCAAGGCCATCGGTTCAAAAGGCCAAAACGTTCGCTTGGCCTCTGAGTTGACCGGTTGGCAAATTAACATCATGACGCCTGAAGAAAGTCAAAACAGGCAAGAAGTCGAGCGTGCCAACTTGCGGCAGACCTTCATGACCCGCCTGGACGTGGACGAAGAGGTTGCCGACATACTGATCGATGAAGGATTTACCGGTCTGGAAGAAATCGCATATGTGCCGATGCAAGAATTACTCGAAATTGAGTCTTTCGACGAAGACACAATTAACGAGTTGCGGACTCGTGCGCGCAACGCACTCTTGACAGAAGCCATCGCACAAGAAGAGCGTGTTGAAACGGCTCAGGACCTGTCGAGTCTTGAAGGCATGACTGTCGAGCTTGCCGAATTATTGGCAAAAGGCAATATTCACACGCGTGATGACTTGGCCGAATTAGCGACAGACGAGCTTTGTGAGTTGACCGGCCTCGACGAAAAATCCGCTAGTGATTTTATTGTTGCGGCACGTGCGCATTGGTTTGAATAAAGCACTGTTGTATCAAGTTGTTGTTTAAGTTTATGCAGTCATGCAGTAAATGGGAAGAGAGAGTCTAATGTCCAGTATTACAGTCGCCCAGTTCGCCACTGAGCTGAAAATGCCCGCTAATGTGCTGCTTGAGCAGCTGCGTTCAGCTGGCGTCGATCTCGGCTCCGTGGATGATAAGGTCACCGATTCGGATAAGACGCGGTTGCTTGAATCCCTGCGTAAATCACATGGTGCGACTGAAGGTAAAAAAATTACCCTGATGCGCCGGCAGACCTCGGAAATCAGGCAAGCCGATGCAACTGGTAAGTCTCGCACTATCCAGGTCGAAGTCCGCAAGAAACGAGTGTTCGTTAAGCGCGACGCGGCTGAAACTGGTGATGCAGCTGTTACGGCAGGCAAAGATGCGGACGTATCGCAGATTGAAGCCCAAGCGCCCACTGCGGTTGATTTAACTGTCAAGCCGGCCGTCATCGAACCGCAAATCACTCAAGCTGATGCAGCTTCGGCTCCAGTTGAAGAAACAGCTCGCGAGCCAATTGCTGTCGCTGAAGACCACGCCAGTGAGCCCTCATCCAATGCTGACCAGCCAGATCAGACGCCTGCTGCAGTGGACTCTGTTGAAACTGCGCCAGCCGCTCCCGCTGACGAGGCTGTCACCACCAGTCAAAGCCTTGACGATATTTCTGCCCCAGCGCTTGAGGCTGAAAGCCTGACTCCAGCGGGCTTTATCGTTGACGAGCCTCTAGCGAAATGGGTGTCAGAGCCCGCTGTTGTTGAAACTGAAAAAACAAGTACAGGTCAGACGACGCCGGATGTCGTGACACCACGCGCCGAGCCTGAGGCGACTATTGCCGCTGCTGATGCGACAGACGAAGCACCGAAATCGGTTAAACCGACGCGGGGCCGCGGCATTGCGCCGCCACCACCAAAAGCTGCGACCGAAGCCGTCCGAGATGAAGCCCGGCGCGCCTCAGAAGCTGAGGCAGCCGCGTTGCGTGACATGCTTAATCGCTCGCGCAAGCCGGCCAAAGCGGCAGAGCCTGATCCTGCAGCATTATCTGGCACATTGCATAAGCCTGCCGCGACGCCAGCTAAAGCTGGTGACAAAAAGCCAACTGATGCCGCAGGCAAAAAGGTGATCAAGTCGGGTGAAGTTTCTTCCACATGGTCGGATGACTCGCGTGGCAAGAAACCTGCAGAAAAACGCGATGCTCCCTCAGCGCCGGGTCGTGATGGCTGGCGCGCTGGTGGTAAGAGCAAATCAAGTGGCAAGAAAGGCGGACGAGGCAATAGCAGCCAGGCAGAGCGACAAGAGCCAGTTCCAGTCGAGTTCATCGCTCGTGAAATTCATGTTCCTGAGACAATCAGCGTTGCTGATCTTGCTCACAAGATGTCAGTGAAAGCGGGCGAAGTCATTAAACACCTGATGTCCCTCGGCCAGATGGTCACAATCAATCAGGTGCTGGATCAAGAAACCGCGATGATCGTGGTAGAAGAGCTTGGTCACAAGGCGATTGCGGCAAAACTGGACGACCCGGAAGCGTTCCTGGATGACACACCTCACGAAGACGCCGAGCTGATGCCCAGAGCACCAGTGGTCACCGTTATGGGACACGTCGATCACGGTAAGACTTCTTTGCTGGACTATATCCGTCGAGCCAAAGTCGCATCAGGTGAGGCCGGTGGTATCACCCAGCATATCGGTGCCTATCACGTTGAAACTGAGCGTGGAATGGTGACCTTCCTGGATACACCTGGTCACGAAGCGTTTACTGCCATGCGTGCCCGCGGTGCCAAAGCGACAGATATTGTGATCCTGGTTGTAGCCGCAGATGATGGTGTCATGCCTCAAACTCGCGAAGCTATCCACCACGCCAAAGCTGCTGGAGTGCCGCTGGTTGTTGCTGTCAACAAGATCGATAAGCCTGAGGCAAATCCGGATCGGGTTAAGCAAGAACTCGTCGTCGAAGAAGTTGTCCCTGAGGACTACGGTGGCGATGTACCCTTTGTATCCGTGTCGGCTAAAACTGGCGTTGGCATTGACGAGCTCTTAGAGAACGTTCTACTGCAAGCTGAAGTGCTTGAGCTGAAGGCAGCTGTTCAGGCTCCCGCAAAAGGACTCGTGATCGAGGCCCGTCTTGATAAAGGTCGAGGCCCAGTCGCGACAATTCTGGTTCAAAGCGGTACGCTCAATCGCGGTGATGTGGTGCTGGCAGGCTCGGCTTACGGTCGAGTGCGAGCGATGCTTGATGAAAATGGCAAGCCAATCCAAACAGCGGGACCTTCTATCCCTGTTGAGATTCAGGGTCTGACGGAAGTTCCTTCTGCTGGTGATGAGATCATGGTTTTGGTGGATGAGCGTAAAGCGCGCGAAATTGCCTTGTTCCGCCAGGGTAAGTTCCGTGACGTTAAATTGGCGCGTCAGCAAGCCGCCAAACTTGAATCGATGTTTGAAAACATCAAAGAAGGCGCGCAAACCCTGTCACTGATCGTCAAAACTGATGTTCAGGGTTCTCAAGAGGCCCTCGTGCAGTCTCTGGTCAAGCTCTCAACCGAAGAGGTTCGCGTGCAAGTGGTCCACGCGGCGGTGGGCGGGGTGTCTGAGAGCGACGTTAATTTGGCGATCGCGTCGGGCGCAGTGATTATTGGCTTTAACGTGCGCGCAGATGCCAGTAGCAAGAAGTTAGCCGAATCCAATGGTGTTGATATTCGTTACTACAACATCATTTATGACGCAGTCGACGAAGTAAAAGCTGCGATGTCAGGCATGCTCGCACCTGAAAAGCGTGAAGAAGTGATAGGTATGGTCGAAGTTCGTGAGGTCTACACCATCTCGCGTATTGGTACCGTTGCAGGCTGCATGGTGACCGATGGCTTGGTCAGACGAGATTCACAAGTGCGCTTGCTTCGTAATAATGTGGTTCACTGGACAGGCTGGATGGAGTCCTTGCGTCGCTTTAAAGACGATGTCAGGGAAGTCAAGTCTGGCTTTGACTGCGGCGTTACCTTGCGCGGGAATAATGATCTGCAAGTCGGTGATCAGCTTGAAATCTTCGAGATTAAGGAAGTGGCGCGTTCTCTTTAAGCCTCACCATGAACCGACACAAGCAGAAGTCCATCCCGGGCCGCAACATCAGGCTCGCAGATCAGATCCAGAAGGATCTGGCGTTGATCATTCAACGCGAAATTGACATGTCTCGGGCAGGTTTGATTACCCTGTCCTCGGTGGATTTGACTGCTGATTACGCGCACGCCAAAGTTTATTTTACGGTTTTAGGTGCAGAGCCAGCTCAAGCTGAAACCTTGTTAAACGAAAAAGCAGGGTGGCTTCACTCCCAGTTATTTAAGCTCTTACACATTCACACAGTACCTAGCTTGCGTTTCTTCCATGATCCGCAACTGAAACGTGGGATTGAAATGTCTAAGCTGATCGATCAGGCAAATGAGCCAGGTCATTACGCTGGTGTAGCGGACGAACCTGAAGACAAGCCTTAAGGCTATCGTCTTGACTCTGGATATTGACGATGGCAAAGCAGCGACGCGGGCGCGTGCTCGACGGGGTTTTATTGCTCGATAAGCCAGTTGGTTTATCGAGTAATCATGCCTTGCAGCGTGCGAAACGAGCGCTGGATGCCCAGAAGGCAGGACATACGGGGACGCTTGACCCCTTTGCGACGGGTCTTTTGATTTGTTGTTTGGGTAAAGCGACTAAGATTTCCGGATCAATGCTCAATGCTGATAAAACGTATGTGGCGACACTCGCGTTTGGTCAAGAGACCGATTCGGGTGATTTGACCGGTGTTGTTTTAGAACAGGCTGGTGAAGATTTTGAAGGCGTGTCTGAGACTGCTTTGCGAGAGGTTCTTGTGAGTTTCGTTGGGACTCAGTTGCAGGTTCCTCCGATGATCTCGGCACTAAAGCGGGATGGAAAGCCGCTGTATGAATACGCCCGCCAGGGCATCGTGCTTGAGCGCGAACCTAGAGAGATTACGATTCGTCACATCGATCTGTTATCTTTCGGGCCTAAGCAGGCGACTATTGAAGTGTCTTGTACCAAAGGCACCTATATTCGAACCTTGGCGCAGGATATTGGTCGAAAGTTGGGGTGCTTCGGTCACTTAACCGCATTGAGAAGGACTCGGGTAGGGCCTTTCTCGCTGGATCAAGCTGTTGAGCTTGAACCGCTGCAAACGATGCAAGAGCCTGAAAAGGTGCTTTTACCCATGAATGAATTACCCGAAGGCTTGTTGCCTCCGGCCAAGAACGCAGTTACCACTTAAAGGATATGTATGTCACGCGCATTGCGTAACGTTGCCATTATTGCTCACGTTGACCACGGCAAAACCACACTAGTCGACCAGTTGCTCCGCCAGTCGGGCACCTTCCGTTCAAACGAAAAAATGACTGAACGGGTGATGGACTCCAACGATCTTGAAAAAGAGCGTGGCATCACCATTCTGTCGAAAAACTGTGCTGTTGAATATGACGGTACTCACATCAACATCGTCGACACCCCCGGCCACGCCGATTTTGGTGGCGAGGTTGAGCGTGTGCTGTCCATGGTTGATGGCGTTCTGCTTCTGGTTGATGCGGTTGAAGGCCCAATGCCTCAGACTCGTTTTGTGACCAAAAAAGCCCTGGCGCTTGGTTTGAAGCCAATCGTGGTCGTCAATAAAGTAGATCGTCCTGGTGCCCGTTGCGATTTCGTTATCAATGCAACCTTCGAATTGTTTGACAAACTCGGTGCAACCGAAGAGCAGCTGGATTTTCCTGTTGTCTTCGCTTCTGGTTTAAACGGCTTCGCCGGTTTGAATGAAGACGTGCGTGATGGTGACATGCGTCCCTTGTTCGACGCAATTCTTAAGCACGTGCCGATGCGCGATGACGATCCTAATGCTCCCCTGCAACTGCAAATCTCATCGATTGATTACAGCACCTATGTCGGCAAGATCGGTATTGGTCGTATCCGCCGTGGCCGTATCAAGTCGGGCATGGAAGTCGTTTGTATGGACGGCCCGGATGGCACACCGTTTAAAGGTCGCATCAATCAAGTCTTGAAGTTTAAAGGCCTGGAGCGCGAAGTCGTTGATGAGGCCATTGCTGGCGACATCGTGCTGGTCAATGGTATCGAGGATATCGGGATCAGCACCACGATCTGTTCACCAGATACGCCTGATCCTTTGCCTTTGCTCAAAATCGATGAGCCCACCCTAACCATGAATTTCATGGTTAATACGAGTCCGCTCGCTGGGCGTGAGGGTAAGTTTGTTACGAGCCGTCAAATCCGCGAGCGTCTTGATCGCGAATTGAAGTCCAACATGGCTTTGCGTGTTCGGGATACTGATGATGATACGGTTTTTGAAGTCTCTGGCCGGGGCGAGTTGCATTTGACTATTCTGGTTGAAACCATGCGTCGCGAAGGTTACGAGCTTGCCGTGTCGCGTCCACGCGTTGTGTTTCATGAAGAAGACGGTGTCAAAACAGAACCTTATGAAAATCTGAGTATCGATCTAGAAGACAACACTCAAGGTTCCGTCATGGAAGAACTCGGTCGTCGTAAAGCCGA
>Ga0007876_1000589_pt1 | contig 13434 bp, 18 predicted proteins | sample CryBogCBH24Aug09_FD_70958 | JGI IMG/M metagenome (GOLD analysis project Ga0007876, IMG submission 70958) | Freshwater microbial communities from Crystal Bog, Wisconsin, USA - CBH24Aug09 | ecosystem: Environmental > Aquatic > Freshwater > Lake | place: Crystal Bog, Wisconsin, USA | collected...
TAACTGTAAATGTTTTAGATGGTGTACCACCAGTGATATTATTGGTTTGTGTTAAGAATCCAAGGCCACTTGCTGCCAATGCTGATGAAATAGTATTGGTAATTTGACCAACAAGACCTGAAGCACCTAAAAATTGAAATTGTACCTTGAATACTTGTGGTGGTGTTAAGAATTGTCCTGATGTACCAGTCATAGCACCAGCAATACCAGGTAAAGAGAAGTAAGCAAAAGAATCGCAGATGTTTTGAATTGTTTGTGCCTCGGCTGCTGATTTTGGAGTTAATACGAATTCTAATTGAAACTCTCTTAAATCAACACCTTTGTATAATAATTGCATTTGTGGGTTTGTAACTACACCTAATGCTTGTGCCGCTAAACCACCTAATGCATCACCATTAACTCCTGGAATTAAATTGGCGGCTTTGCCAAAAATATTAGCGCCAATTGCTGTTGCATATGGAACAGAAGCTTCTTGTAATCCTTTAGATTTGATATCTGAGTAGGCATTAGCAACCATGCCAGGTAATCCTAATGCTTCAGTTAAACTTACTTCACCATAATTTGAAGTATAATTAATTGCCATAGTCTCTGGCATAAACAATGAAATTGTTGCCAATGGAGATTGTTGTGTTAATGGGGTATATGAAGCTGCAGTGATTGTTTGTACTGCAACCGAAGCGGCCGTAGTTGCTACACCACCTAAAGCAGTTATTGCTTCACCTGTATTTCCATTAACAGCACCTTTAACTGCATTAATTGTTTGATTGCCTAAAGAAGCTAAATTATTACCTAAACCAGTTTTATAATCGTATGCTTGAAAGATTACTGCGTGACCCATTGTTGGGTTTGAACCTAAATCTGCTGGAAACACCATGTTTTGTGCTGAAGATGTTCCACCTAAAAGACTTGCTAATGGACTGGCGATTGAATTTAAACTTACACCACCAATATTTGTTGGTATGACTGTTAGGGCCATGGTACTCTCTGGTTAATTGAATATATAGTATTTATATGGCTTATTCAGGACGATTTGTACCCCGTAACCCAGCAAAATATGTTGGTGACCACAAAAATATCATTTACCGCTCGAGCTGGGAATGTCGAGTGATGGATTGGCTTGACCGAAACGATGATATTATATCATGGGCTTCAGAAGAACTTATCATTCCTTATATTTCTCCAGTTGATAATCGATATCACCGATACTTTCCAGATTTTATTGTTAAAGTAAGAACTAAAGATGGTGCATTTAAAACCATGATGCTTGAAGTTAAACCTAAAAAACAAACAAAACAACCAGAACCTCGTAAACGAGTTACCAAACAATATATTAATGAAGTTACTACCTATGTAGTTAATGAAGCTAAATGGAAAGCAGCCAATGAATATTGTTTGGATCGTGGTTGGGAGTTTAAAATACTAACAGAGGATCATTTGGGGCTCACCTAAATACTTAAATGGCATCTAAATTTACTACACTCGCAGAAGAACATTCACAAGCCGACTTTGACCGCTTGTCGAAAGATTCTTTATCTTGGATGAAAAAGAAAGTCCAAGAGATTCGTTCACCAGCATCCATGGCATTAGGCATGGCTCGTGAGAAATCTAGGCAAACAAATACTTTTAAATTGGGTCAGTTATATTGTTTTTATTATGATCCAAAAGGTAAAGATGATTTACCATATTACGATATATTCCCAATGGTATTGGTACTGGATCGTTATGAAGATGGATTTTTAGGTTTGAACCTACATTATTTACCATACCGATACCGAGTGGCATTCCTGAAGAAACTCATGGATTACGCAGTCCTAAACAAAGATGATGAAATTAAAAGGTTGAGAGTCACTTACGACATTTTAACGACCTCCAGGCGTCTCCGTGAGTTTCAACCTTGTCTCAAACGTTATCTTTTTGGTCATATTAAGTCAAGATTACTTACCATTCAGCCAAATGAGTGGGAAGTTGCTACATTATTGCCACTACAACAGTTTAGAAAAGCCAAACCAAATAAAGTCTGGCAAGATTCGATAGAAGAAATAAGGAAAAACTAAATGGCCGGTACCATTAATGATTTTTTAGCCAGTTTTACCACAGATATTGCCAGACCGAATAGGTTTGATGTGACCATTCCTGTACCACTTTCTTTGGCAAACTATATTACTAGTGCCAGAAATTTAACTTTCCGTTGTGATACAGCGGTATTACCCGGTCGTTCATTTGAGACGGCAGATAAAAAAATGGGTTCTGCACCAATCGAAAAGTTTCCATATCACACCAACTACCAAGAAGCAACACTTACATTCATTCTGTCTGATGATATGAATGAAAAGATTTTCTTTGATGCTTGGATGGAACTAATGAATCCATCAACAACATATAATTTTCAGTATAAATCAAATTATGCTGTTGATATTAGTATTAATCAGTATGATGTAAAGAACAATTTAACTTATGCTGGTTTGTTACAAGAAGCATTTCCAATTGATGTGAACCAATTGGACTTAGATTGGGCGGCCGATGGTCACCATAAACTGGCGGTAGTATTTGCTTATCGTCAATGGAGTAATAATTCTGTTAGTTCACTCATTAATAATCTTGAAAGTGGTATTATTTCTGGTTTGATTAGTTCGATTTAATTATAATATTTGAGGAGTTTTAAAATGGCATTACCAAAGATTGATGCACCAGTATATGAATTAGATTTACCTTTATCGAAGAAACATATTCGTTTTCGTCCTTTTTTAGTAAAAGAACAGAAAAATTTGATGATGGCATTAGAATCTGATGATAGAGAAACAATCGAAAGAAACATCCGTCAAGTTCTAACTAACTGTACCTTGACCGACAATATTGATGTTGATAGATTACCAGTCATTGATGTTGAGTTTTACTTTATTAACTTACGAGCAAGGTCAGTAGGTGAAGTGGTTGAAAACGAATACATCTGTACCAATGAAATTGATGGTAAATCCTGTAATAATAAAATGAAAGGCACATTAAACTTATTGGACATTAAAGTTGATGTTGATCCTGATAGAAAAGATACCATTAAAGTAACCGATAAGATTTCTATTAAGATGAAATATCCAGAGTTCTCTTTGGTCGATAAGTTAAGTAAAAAAGAATCAGCTGTTGATATTGCTTTTGAAGTAATGGCAGAAAGTATTGAGTGGATTTTTGATGGTGAACAATACTATCATGCACACGAAACACCAAAAGAAGAATTGATGCAGTTTATCGAATCTTTAAATCAAGAACAATTTGGCAAGTTGGAAGAATTTTTTAATAATCTACCAACAATGCATCGAAAAATGGAAATGAAATGTTCCAAATGTGGTTTTGAACATACGATTAGTATGGAAGGTCTCGAAAGTTTTTTCGAGTAATATTTTGTTATGATAATTTGAGAAATTACTATAAAACTAATTTCTCGTTGATGCAACACCATAAGTATTCTCTCACGGAACTTGAAAATATGCTACCGTGGGAGAGAGACATTTACGTTACTATGTTGATTCAGTATATTGAAGAAGAAAACGAAAAAATAAAACAACAACAGGCTGCAGCAAGACGATAGATGGATGATAAAACATTTAACGAGTTAATCAAAAAAGGTGAACTCAGTTTAATACTTATGGATGGTGGTGCTGACTTAACGCCTCAACAAATGGCAAAAGTCAAAAAAACTGCTGCGGATTTAAGTGATGCTCGTTTAGAAGAAATGGCAGTAGAACTTGCTGGAACTCCAGGTTATATGGAGTTTATGATGTTACCTTTGATGTCCAAAATTGTAGGTAATACATTCAAAAAAACATCTAAAGAAAAACCTAATCAAACTAAAGAACAATCTTCTAATACTTCTGTAAAAGAAGAATCAAAAGAAAAACCTGTTGGTAAAAAAGACCCACAACTTAATACTATTGCACCTACTGCCGAAACTCCATTAAAACCCGGTGATTCAGAAGGTGATATTCTAGGTAAAATCTTCAACCTCATGGTAAAATCATATCATGAAAGAGATGCTGAGTTCAAAGAAGAAACCGAATATAAACAAAAATTAGCCGAGAAAAAAGAAGAACGGTCTAAAGAACTCATTGGTTTGTTTACCGCAAAACAAAAGAAAAAACCTAAAAAAGAACCAGAAAAGAAAAAAGAAAAACCTAAGAAAAAAGAAGAAGAAAAAAAGAAAGCAGGCAAAACAGCAGAACCTGCACCTAAAGAAACACCAAATGCAACACCAAAAGTAGAAAAAGTAACTAAACCACCTACTGGATCCGTAAGTACGGGTATTGCTGCAATTGCTGGTGGTGCAGGTTTGGCTGCCGTTGCTTCTACTGTTATAGCCAAAGAAGAAGGTGTAGCCACAAAAGCTTATTGGGATCCACCGGGCCAAAATACATTAGTGTCTGTTGGTTATGGACATCAAATACAACCAGAAGAATACAATCAAGGATTTATTCAAGCTGGCGATGAGAGAATACCTATCAAAGGTAATCGTGGTATTGATACTACTATAACAAAGGATCAAGCACAAAAATTATTAAAAGTAGATACGCCAAAATATGAAAAGAGAGCTTCTGATCCTTTGGGAAGTTCTTGGAACAAATTAAACGAACAACAAAAATCAGCATTAATTTCTTATGCTTATAATACAGGAAGTACCGCAAGTTTAGTTAAACAAGGACTAAAAGATGCTATTGATAACGGTGATATGAAATTAGCCGCTTCCATCATTCGTGATAAAGGTATAAAAACAGCCAAAGGTAAATATTTAAAACAACTTGATGAAAGACGACATAGAGAGGCCGACTTATTTTTATCCGGTCCAATCAAATCTAATCAAGAATCTTCCAGTTTACAGGTTGTGCCATCTACTGATGTACAACAAATACCTGAAAAAATGAAATCCGACAATCAATCCGCAACACCATCCGTGTCGGTGTTAAATAATAATACCAATATAATTAAAGGTGGTACTACATATAGTATAATAGAAGAAATTGTATCAGATTATCCAGCATTTTTACAGAAACAATTTAATTTAGCATAAAATGGACTATCAAAAAGCACGAAGCATTAGAAAAAAGAGTCTTTTATCTCTCATCAATCAACAAAAGTTTGGTGAAGGTAAAAGTATTACTGCTTCTATCGGTGGTGCAGTTTCTCAAAAATTTCAAGCCAAAGCCAAAGGTATTAAAGAGAGTTTGGATCCTTTAAATTGGGTCAGAAAAGCCACAGGCAAAGGTGCTTTTGGTGATTTTGCTGTTACTGGTTTGGGTAGATTGTTTGGTCGTAGTGATAAAGATATCAAAGCATTTGGTGGTATTGGCCGCAAGAAAATCAAAGGTAAGAAAGATCCTCAATTTACTACTATTGCTGCAGGTCCAATTAAACCATTGAAACGTGGTGATGGTGTGGCTGATGTACTGGCCAAAATGTATAACTTTATGATGCAAAATGAAGAATTACATAAACTCAACCATGAAATTGAGAAAGCATTCAAACAAGAAGAAATGGATGAAGATGACCGCAGACACAATGAGTTGGTCAGAACTATCAAAAAATATTTAAAAGTACCAAAAACTCCTGCAGAAGAAAAGAAAGATGGCGGATTGTTTAGTGGTATAATGGATTTCATTAATGATTTAAAAGAAAAGTTTGAGAATTTATCTAAACTTTTGACGCCAATGATAGAAGCACTAAAAAAAGATTGGCTAATGAAATTTATTACAGGTGAATTTGGTGCTCTTTTTGCTTTGCCAGCTTTAGGCATAGCTCTAAGTGCATGGATGCTTGATTGGTCAAAAGATAAAGAAAAACAATTAGCAGACAAAGGTGATGTTAGAGGATTAGAAAAACAGGTCCGAGCAACCAATGCTGTTGGTGGTAGTGAAGTTATGTCGGTAGAGAATGAAAAACTTATGGACGATTTGGTTGGAGAAAGATTAAAAGAATCTAAAACACCAGAAGGTCAAGCGGCATATCAAGTTTGGTTGAAAGAACATCCAGAAAAAACTTCAGCAAAAACTTATAATAAAGATACTGGTGTAGATGAACTTGCTGCTGATTATTTAAAAGCAAAAGGTTATAAAGCAACAATAGAAGCACCAAAGAAAGAACAAGAAGAAGCTTACGCTTGGGCTAAGGCATCTAGAGCAGAAATTAAAAAAGGAAATACTGTAAGTGTTCCTCAACAACAAGCTCCTGCAACTCCTGCGCCACCACCTAGTGTGCCAGCACCAGCAACACCTTCAACACCAACTGCACAACCAGTACAAAAATCTGCCAATCCACCGGTACCTGAAACGGCACCAACACAAGCATCAACAGGTGGTGATACTCAACCAATCGTTTCTGTAAACAGTAGTACTAATACTATTGGTGATAAATCTCCACCTAAGATTGTACAAACAAATACGGCAAGAGCAAGAAATGCTGACCTTGACCGTTATTTGATGAGTATTTCAGTTGTGGTTTAACCAATAAAAAACCCACCTTTCGGTGGGTTCTAAACCAAGGGGTGGGAGGTTTATTCTTCTTCTGCTAGTTTAGCAAAATAACTCAGGTCATCATCTTCTGTTAAATCTGGTTCAACAAAGGGTGAATCTTCTGCTGCTGGTTTAGGTGCTGAACGAGTCTGTTCTTTGATTGTCTCAACAGTAGTCTTAGGTGTTGGTGTTTCACCATTCAAACCTAGAACTTTATCAAGACGTTTCTTCAACTCATCATAAGACTTGAACTCTTTATCAGCAATCAAATCACTCAGAGCGAATTCACGCTTATAAACATCTTCCATCTGACCATCATCTTCAAATAATGCTGATGGTGATTCAAATTCAGACTTATCATAATTCTGATAACCTTCTACCTTACGAATCTTCAACTTGAAATTAGCACCTTTCCATAAATCAAATGGATTGATTGCTTGTTCATCTTCAAACTGTGGGTTCATTGCTTCGGAGATTTTATCAAAAATCTTTTTACCAAAACGGAACAACTTCACTTTACCTTCATTTTCAGGATGTTTTGGATCAGAAACAATGTATACGTTGGCAATATAATCCAACTTACGTTTCTGTTTACGAACTACATCTTTATTAGCTTCAATACCTGACTGCCATAATGTAGAATTGTGTTCACAAACAGGACATTGCTTGTTAAGTGTGGTTAAACAATTATCAATTAACCAACCACCAGGTCCTTGAAAACCATGTTTATGAATCTTGACCCATGGCAGAGCATCATCACCATCTTTTTCAGATGCAGGTAGAAAACGAATAACGGCCATGCCATTACCTGCTTTATCTACTTCTGGCTTCCAAAAGTTTTCTGATTTATCTGAACCTGCTTCGGGGTTTTGATTGAGTGCCTCAACTGCTTGTTGTAATTTGCTGAGGTTGCCTGATTGGCGTTTGAGATTAGCGAAACTCATTGTACTTCTCCTTATTAACGGTGTATAAACGGAATATAAACGACTTATTCAAATTACTTCTCATAATCAACTACTATATCATAATATTTAGTAAAAATCAAGCTTCTCGAGCAAATTCTTTGTGGTGTTTTTCTCTAAAAATTTTAACAGTATCAATGGCATCTTTTTTTAAAATAAAACTACCAAGATGATACATTTTGTTTTTATAACCAACTTGAGCTATCCACCTTTTTTGATTTTCACGCCAGACAACACCTTTATATCCACTTTTATTATTTTTTGGAATTTTTTGATTATAACCATTTTGATTATAATCTGCTGGTCTTAAATTTTCAATTCTGTTATTATCTTTATCACCATTTATATGGTCGATATATTCTGGTAAATATCCGTGATGATATAAAAATATCAATCGGTGTTTTAAATAAATCTGTTGTTTGATACAAATGTGGTAATATCCAGTTTTCATTTTTGTTCCGGCTTTTTTACCTACATTATTTTTAAACCAATGGTGATTTTTCCAATATAATTCACCATCTTCATAATTAAAAAGGTGTTGTAATATTTCTTTAGATAATGAATTATACTTTAAACTAGGTTTCATGATTAAACATACATTTTAAGTATTGCCAGAGTGGTTGGCCAATCTTTGTGAAGAATGCCAATACCACCTTTTGCTTTCCATTGTTCGATAACGGATTCAGTATCATCAATGATAATCTTATCAGGTGCTGCATACTCTTGTTTCAGTCTTTTACCTGGAACAAAGTTTGGAGTGAATGTAATACCATGTGTCTGTAACCATATCAATTTCTGTTTAGAAATCGCATCATATCTTTCCTGACTTGCTGTTGAGGATAGAATTTGAGTAGGTACAGAAGCCTTACGGAGAAATTCAATTCCTTCCATAGTTCCTGGCATCAATTCTAATGTTGCAAATTGACCTGTAGCAATAAACTCATCAAAGAATTTATTGAACTGTTTATTCTTTTCTGCCTCTCTTGGCATCATCTTGTATAACTCTTGATATCTCTTGGTGAAATCAGCAATAACTCCATCCATATCAAGATATATACAACTAATTTGTGGCTTACGCATATTCTTTAATTTTTTCTTTCAAATTCTTTAAAAACTTTTCTTTATCATACTGTATAAATGGTGTATACTTTTTAATCAATCGGTGCCAGAATGGCCAAATAATATCTTCAGTAACTTCCTTTTCCCATCGAGGCATACAACCTACCAAATCAACCAAAATACAAACCGATTCTAATGTTACTTCATTCTTCATCAACTTAGTGATAATCATTGGCCAACCGCCACCGTGGCATCTCAATATATCATCTCTTGTCCAAGACTCGGCACCATCTACCAAATCAAACAAGTATATTATATCATTATTAAAAGTATAAGTCAAGGCCTGTTGAGTTTTTTGCCATTTTAGGTAATTTTCCTCACCTTCAGTACCAGTCATATCACCTACCCACTTATCACCTTGTAGAAAGTTTGCCACATAAAAATCTCTAAGTTCTTCTAAAGAATATTTACGGGACAATTTATAGAATTGGTACTTATCTTTTCGTACCATAAAGGACTGCTTTGATACATTCGTCTTGCCATTATATTTAAAGTAATCGTAAGAATCGGATGTAAAATGTAATTTTATAGCATTATATAAAGCAAAGGCCGCAAAGCCTGTGTTTTCACTCATATTGGTAGTTTACTAGATTTCTTAATTAAATTTAAACTTTGTGCTTCTTCTTTAATCTTGGCTTTGAGTGCTGAACTAATTAAACTGGCAGCAACTTCTATTTCTAATTCTGTTTCTTTACAATGATGGCAGATGGCATCCATTAAACCTAAATGTTCATCTGCCGCCAATTGTTCAATCATCATACTAAATTGTTTAATCTCATCTCTTGTAGGCATCTCAAATATTCTTTGCTTTATAAAATATGTGGTGACCAATTTGTGTAACTCGTTGTAAGTTCCAACCTGGATTCACCTGTGTGTTATGATAGTATAACGCATTTGTTCTCGCTATTGTATCATGAACATCTGGTTCCGTCAAGGCCTTTCTTGCAACCATTTCAGATTCATCGTAGGCATACTTGTCTCTTACCAACATATTTTTCATACAAGTCCATGAAAACTGGCATACCACCAACTTATTAACATAACTACGTTGGTATACCACTTCACATACTGTACCACCAAACTTTGGATCGTTTGCACGATTGATTGTTACCTGTGCTACTGCCAATTTACCTTCATAGGACTCTGTTGCGGATTCAAAATAAACATTATCTGCAAGGCACTTTAATTGTTTATTGAAATCTTCACTCACTTGTTGTTCTACTACCATTTGAGTAACCTCTTGTGAAATAGATGGGAATGAATATGCCAATAAAGCACAACTTAACAACAATAATATAGCTTTTGATTTTGATGCGAACATCATATCTCCTTTTGTTTACGGTCGTTACTCTGACCTTGGACCCAAGTACTTCTGACTTTGTGATAGGGTTTGTGGAACGATTGTTTCTGTTGCCAAGTACAATCGCTGGAAAACTCCGACAGGTGTTTAGGCTGCCAGTGCGTAACTTTCATCGTTAGCGTTTAATTTAATTTGCTTCTTCGACCGAGTGTCCTCAATCCTAACGGCTTTCGCTTTGCCGATTCTCCATTGTTCTAATTATTGCCATGTCGAATCTATTTCCGGCCCATCATAATCGTACATTAGGATTGGTTTTCATATACGATTATGGTGGACCGGGCTGGTACTGCCCCAGCGTCCACAACAACTTTCAAACAACTTCTACGAATTACTTAACTGCTTCAGTATGCTTGCCTTTAAGGCTTTTCTTCAACAGTTTAAACCAAAGTTTTTTCACTTTACTCATATTGTGATTAACTTCAGCTTTATATAATTTTTTAACTAGTTCTTTTACTTTCATTTTCGCCTCTTAGTCCGACCCACCACCTATTTTATTCGAAATAGGAAACCATTATATCATTATATTTAGGCTTTGGCAACATTTTTGTGGTAATAATCAATCGCTTTTACCAATCCAGGTATGTGGTCAGCGGTTTTCTGCTGAAATACCAAAGGTTTTTCGTTCTCAACTGCCATAATAATTACCAGATTATCAATTGGTGTACCAATCATTTCTTCATACATCAAAGCATATGCTGATGTTTGCCAAAAGTAATCTTCAATGTGTGCCATTTCTTTAATTTTCTTTGATGTTTTAAAGTCAATAACAGATAATACACCATCAAATTCACCAATACAATCCACACGACCTGCCATGCCTAATTGTTTAGACCACAATACACATTCTTGATAATGAATATTGTCGATACGATTCAATTGTGGCTTAATTGATTGGAACATCTCCAACGCATCAGGCATGATTGTGCCTAACTTCTCATTGTTTAGATATCTCTCGCATAAGGTGTGTACATTGGTGCCTCGACCTGTTGCTTGTTTGGAGATTCTATTAGCTTCTGCTTCACCAACTCTTTTACGCCATTTCATGATACCCTCTTTCTTTTGGGCGCCAATCACAGTAGTAACAGAAGGCAATTTAGTACCATCAGGTAGAGTATAATACCTCATGCCATCAGGAAAGGTTTCAGATTTTAAGTCATCGAGGACTTTTGGTGGACAAAAGGTAAATGGCATATTATTCTACTATTATATTAATTGCAATACTTACTCGTACATCATTACTTAGATTAGTAGTAACCGAGTGTATTAAATATCCTGGGAATATTACCAATGTTCCTTCTATTGGTGATACTTTATAAAATGTTCTACCTAATTTGATATTATCTGAGATTATTTGGTTGTCGTTCCAATTTACCGAACCCCTAGGATCATGTAGTAATAAATCTCCTGATGATTCAGGCACACGAACATAATATACTGCCACCAAAAAACGTTCAGGATGAAAATGTGGACTATCATCTTGTAATGGTTCAATTGGATTTTGTCTTGCTTCAAATTTAATTGAATTATAAGAGGGTTTATGAATCTTAATAATTTCAGTTATCTCTTTGCTAACTTCATCTTTTAACTTTGCAATTGATTCACCAGGCAAATCAAAATAATTACCACCTTGATAGTTTAATCCTTCTTTTAATAAAGATAGATTAAATTCATTATCATCAGTAAGTTTTTTAGACCAAAAAGGTGTTCCAAAAAGTATTTGTGTATTCATATTACTTGGTTCTATACTTACTCAGTTCATTCTCAAAGAGTTCAATCTTCTCAGGAGTGATTACTGTCTCATCAATTCTCTTTTGTAATGCCTCAGCATAATCTTCAAGTTGTTTGATTTCACCATCATAATGAAAAGTTTGTGTAATCTTTTTGGTATCGTAGGCATCCATGATGATATGATATCTATCTTCGTCACCATCATTTCTAATTTGGTGCCAATCATTGACCCAAACAATATAAGCAGAACCTGCTTCCATATGTAAGTTAATACCGTCACAAATGAAAACACTTTTTTTATTTGTCCATAATGGAATGTGAATTCTAGCTATATACTCTTGTTTAGGTCCATCACTATGAACTAATGATTTGGAACCTGCTTTCAAACAAGTAATTCTTGCTCGCCTAGGATAAAAACCTAACGATTCAATTTCATCTAACAATTTTTTAATCTCACCTACACATGCCTGTGTTGGAATCTTGTACAACATTGAATGTGTAATTCCAAGATATTTTAAAGTCTCATAGTTGTTTGAATTTTTTGGAAAGAATACTTCTTCTAAAGAAGTACCTTGTTCGTTTTGAAAGAATTCAAAACCATCTCGCCAGTCACCAGATTGACTTAGTAAACTCCAACCACCAAAACCATTATATTGTGGCGTTTCATATTCTTCACCTTGAATAACTTGGTCACCCAAAGTAAATACAGATTTCTTTACTTCTTCTCTTAATTTTTCAAGGTCAAATTTAATATCTAGTTTTTCGTAAAACATTATACACCTTTCAACATATTACATACTTCATTATAACTATACTTATTAGTTGCTAATTGTAACACTTCTCTAACCTCTTTGGCAAGAGTATTTGATACCACACCATGAATCACCTTATTATTAATCAGTACTATATCAAATTGTTTCGCCTGAAACCCACCCATGAATACCAAATCTTCTGGTTGGTAAATATGACCTTCGCCATGGTCAGCATATTCACTTAATGTTGGGTTTGGTTTACTTGTATAGAAACTGGTGTAATAGTTACCAGGTTTAATATAACAATTGAATGCTGCCGTTTCTACAATGTCTGTGTGTGCGGGTAGATTATCATTTATCATTAATAGTGATGAGTAAAAATCTTTGTGTACTTCTGAAGGTAAAAGAGAGTAAATATATGATAAGATTGGAGATTCAACATCATAGTATCTTATACCATAGAACTCTTTATCATCTGGTCTTGTGGAAAACTCAATTTGTTTTTTTAATATATTGACGCCACCAATATGAACATTACCAATTATTTTAAACATCAATTAATCCATGGTCTTTTAATATGTTATAAACAGATTCATAACTCATACCTGTGGTCATCGTGAGTGCCAACCTAACATTATCAGAAGTAATTTCTTCTACACTATGCATCTGTGTTGTATTTAATAGATATACATCATATGGTTTTGCCTCATACTGGTCAACTAATGTAAGATTATACGGTTTAATACTACAAGCACATTCACCACTTATAAACTTATCATAGTTACAACCAACACAATCTTTAGCAATCTCTTTGTAATCTGATTGGTTTGTGGATGAATAGAATCTTGTGATGGCATGATTATCTGAGAGGTAGATATTAATCTTACATTGAATGCCTTGGTCACGGTGAGGTACAACTTTACCACTAATTGCTAAATGTGTTGTGAAGAATTTATCTTGATATGGCTCTGGTACAATAATGGAACTATCAACATCAACATATGAATATTCAGCCAATGAAC
>Ga0007876_1000596_pt1 | contig 13362 bp, 14 predicted proteins | sample CryBogCBH24Aug09_FD_70958 | JGI IMG/M metagenome (GOLD analysis project Ga0007876, IMG submission 70958) | Freshwater microbial communities from Crystal Bog, Wisconsin, USA - CBH24Aug09 | ecosystem: Environmental > Aquatic > Freshwater > Lake | place: Crystal Bog, Wisconsin, USA | collected...
GAAGGGCACAGGCAAGGAGATAGATGACAAACTAATGGGATTGGTTGAGGATACGTTTTAAACCAGTACTCGCTCTGTGTCGCATTGTTTTTGATTATTTCCGGCTTCTTGGCTACCTTACGTTTGAATGCCAAATCTAAGAATCGTACTACTTCAATCATGCCTAAAAATTGCAGTAGACACAGTCAAATCATTAGACACCATATCTTTAATTGGTTAATTATTTGAAACTGATACGACGATAATTCTGTTAGAATTAGTGGAAAATAAAATTGTTTTGCTGGTGTTGTTGTTCCTACTCTAGCGGTCGCTATGAATATCACTTACTATCTTTATCATTATAAATAGACAGAAAGCATACGCTGAATGTCGAATAACGAAGAGCCCCCAAGTACCAACTGGCAAACCCCGTAGCCGAGTGGGGGAGGAGGGGGGGAGGCGGCCTCCGCCCGAAAGCGGGTGGTAGGAAAGACAGTCCTTCCAAGGGGGTTAGCACGCAATGACGTCGCCAACTAGGTAGAGGGGGTTGCGCCCCCGGGGAAGGATATTCTTATCAGATAATTACCACGTAGGATAGGGTAGCGACCACGCGGCGGCAAAATAGTCCCTAGACTGCTAGTAATGAATATAGGGGCACTAGAGAATAGTTGTGATGAGAGTGCGGAGAATGAGGACCACAACTTCGTCCGGGACCGGGTGGGGAAAGAAGAGGGCAGGTTTCGTAGTGAAAAATGACCGAAAATTGACCTAGCCCAAGAAAAGGATCCACGGAAAATGTCAGAGGGCAAACAGGGACCTACTTCTTCGGTACTTCCTGCAATGGGGAAACAAGTACGTTCTCTCGCAATTCCACCGTCTGAAGGCATGCAAGTCCGGTCACCAGCGGCTCCTCCACCAGAGGGCAAGCGAGCGCTTACTCCAGTGGCTCCGCCATAAAAGTGCAAGCGGGCAAATTCTTCAGCGGCTCCATCCGAGGGGAGACACGTTCTTCTGATCGACTCCACCGTCGGAGAGCGAGCGAGCACGGTCTCCAGCGGCTCCTCCGTCAAAGGGGCGACAACCACTTGCTCCAGCGCCTTATCCTCCTGAGGGCCAGCTGGCACGTTATCCTGCGCCTCCGCCGCCAGAGGGCACGCGGACACGTTCTCCAGCGGCTCCTCCACTTGAGGAGGGACCAGTGCGTGCTGCAGAGGCTCCTACTTCATTGGGCTAGCGAGCAAGTTCTCCAGCAGTTCCACCGTCCGAGGGCAAACGGGCACGTTCCCAAGCGGATCCGCCGTCAGGGGGCAAACGAGCACGTGCCCTAACGCCTCCACCGTCCGAGGGGAAGCGAGCACGTGCTCTAGCGCCTCCATCGTCAGAGGGAAAGCGACACGTACTCAAGCGGCTCCTTCGGCATCGAGTCGCTCCGGCAAGCCGTGGGCCGCTCCAGGGCCAACGTGGGTTGAGATAATTATTCTGCTATGAAATCCCGCCGCGCTCTCAGGGGATTCTCGCCCATGATTAGTTGCTGGCTATTAGGGTCGGCAATCGACAGCTCCCAAATGCATCGGCATTCTGAGTCAGGCGGGCTGGTGCCACTGATCGAATCCAGTGCCAGTACGTTACAATTTGGCATTGAAGGGATCGATGCTGATGGCGAGGAGAATAAGCTACGTTGGGGAGTGACGGTGATGGTGGCAACGCTGGGCTCAAGTCCTTCCCACCATTTATCTGGAATAACGTTAATACCACCATTTATCTGGAAATCATTGGGCGGAAATCAGCGCAATCTCTCCTATAAATCATTCAGGCACGACTTGCACAAAATATGAAAATTCGTGTCACGGATAATTACGGAGTATAATAAAATCTTATTGGGATAATTACGGAGTATAATGAAAACACGGATAATGCACATCCGTAGCTAACCCTATTTTATTAACCATACCGTAGTTATCCATGGATAATTACGGTACCGTGGATAACCCTGCATGGATAACCACGGTTTTCTGTGCGCTGATGCATGCTACCTCCACTCTAACTAGGAGTTACGCCCATTATGACCGAGATCCATGGCACTGGTTCCCTAGCACTATGAAAGGTTTCTTCAATACAATCTATTTGAGTGGATGTAAAGTGCCCCAGTAGGCACCAAAAACCTCCGGCTGGGTCTACCATGATGGCGTGGAAATGAAGCAACCGTGGCTTTGCCATGATGAGGGTAATAGAATAGTTACGTTAATTTACAGTTTAAACACAAGTGATAACCACTAGTACTTCAAACTATGTCCTTCAGTTTAAAAAGACCATCCTTAACAGTAAGGAAAAACTACCCTATCCAAAACTTTCGTTTTGCCATCCAATTTTTTTCTTTACTATCCTTGTGATTTCATTTTTGCCTCACGATCCCATCACTGAATCGTTTCGAGCATATTCCCTTTTTTATCCAGCACAACACAAATAAAAAAATACACAGGTAAAAATAATTTATCACCACCACATTTAAACAAACTTAAGTGTAATATCTCAAATTAATACCTATACGATTATACATCTTTTTGATTTCGCCGATTCGTGAGCAGTTTCGCCGCAAATGAAGTTTGCACCGGAAAAACCGAAGTTTGAGGTCACGAGATCTCCGGCACAGTCCTCTCATGACGACCACGGCCAACAACGGCGGCGTCTTTCTGAATCGCTTTTGTTAGTCGAGAACCCAATGTTTGTACTTCAGAATGAATTCGCGTTCTTGGCATAAAATTTTCTCCATCAGATTTTAAGCGTCTTTTATTGCTCTTTGTGTTTTCTGCTATATACCACTGATTTAACGCTTTGCACACACCATCTGTTTTCACCACTTTCCTCCACCTAGTCTTCACCACTTTCCTCCACCTAGCTCTATCTGTCGCAATATCCAATAACATTTCCAACTTAAGGGTATTAATAATGCTACAATTATCTTTGCTCTTCCTGTCCATAATTCCAAAATTACGCATGTCTTCAAGTAGAGCAGACTTGTAGGACATTTCTGGGGCTCCTCGTCCTCGAGAAAGAGAATGACCAGTGTCCTTTAATAGCTGTGAGTGCAGCATAATTAATAGCTGTGAGTGCACCAGAATTTTCGGTAATGGAAAAGAGTCCATTTGACATACAATCTCCTCTTACTTATCATGATAGTGCATAGGCATTATATCTACACCAGTACTACGACATGTATGAACGATGCTAGCGTAGGATATATGCTCAATTGCACGAAACCGAAGTTAGCGACGTAATGATCGACATTAAAAAGAATCAAAACATTCCTAGTTTCACTACCGTAAAGTGCTGAAGATAAAACAAAAGCGTTAAAACCACGCAATCTAAGTTAGAGAGGAATTTTGCGGTTCTCGAGAAGATTGATTCGATTCTTTGCATATGCGGCAGCCATCATGTTTAGTCTTGTGTCTATTTCTGCAGTCAATGACGTGGATACAGAAATCTTGCTGCCGATATATTTGAAAGACAACGACTTTTGTAATTGTTGACCCCGAACAAATGTCGGCAATAAATCTGGTTTTTCTTCTGATCTGGGTTGAATCACCATTATCTCTGTTTTCGTTACAGAAATCGATTGACCGAACGCTGACAAGATATCATCTGCAGTGTTTAATATTTTCTGTAATACATCATTGGACAACGCAACAAATGCTGCATCGTCAGCAAATAAAACTCACATAATGACAACTATACTGAACTCGAGTCCCTCTTAAATAACTTGTTGCTAAACGGATCAGAACTCAAATTACACTGAACACGAACAAAATGAACGCGTTCTTCAACTAATCTATGATGAATAGGTACAATGATTGCGCCAAAAAAAATATTGAACAATAAAGGAGCGAACACACTTCCCTGTTTTAATCCCATTTGCAGCGGAAATGCTTCAGAGAACTGTCCGGCCTCGCGCACCCTTGCTTGAGCTCCAACATGTAACCCCTTAATCACGTTGATTAAATTTGGAGGCACACCACGTCTACTGAGTAACAACCATAACACATCCCGGTCAACCTTATCATAAGCTTTTACGAGGTCTATAAAAGCAATATGTAAAGGCTGGCGAAATTCGCGACATTGTGAACATAATGTTCTTAAGCAAAACAACGAATCAACAGTTCCCCTGCTGCCTCTGAACCCGTTTTGAGTCTCAGGTAACCATCCCAAAGTCTCAGCAGTTGTGTCTAGTCGTGATCTTAACATGCGTTCTAAAACTTTTCCAATATGGTTTATCAAAGATAGTGTTCTGAAGTTGTTGCAATCAGGCTTATCTTCTTCCTTGTATGAGAATTGAATGATAACATCCTCAGCATTGGATCGATATTGTCATCACCACACTCAAGAGATTTATTGAACAATCTTAAAACTTCCACATACAAATTTTCAGATGCAGCCTAGTTCCAAAATTCAATTGGTATCGCATCACTGCCACATGCTTTCTCGGCTTTCATCCCTGTTATTGCGCTTAATAACTCCTCCAAAACAAACGGATTAGCTAGGTCATGTAAAATCTCAGCTTGTGGAGGTAAATATCTATCAACGTCACTTAACTTTTTTGCAGACCCAGGTTGATTCACAAATTTCGAGTGTACAACTCCATAACTGCAAGAGTTTCCTCAGGGGACTGAGTTAGTTGGCCATTATCCTTCTTAAACGATTTGTAAAAGGGGTATTAAAACGCTCCGCCGCACTTGCTGGAGGATATTGGTGGGGCAGACTCGAAACTCCATGCTCAGCCAGTCCTCTTGAAATGCTCGCGCGGTTGCTTCTACACGGAAACCAAATCGACAGTGACAGCCGCTGTCTGCGTAGAAGATTTTGTCCGGGAGGCAGCGCTGGGCCTCAATTTGCTGAGAGAAGCCTAATGGAGAGACATTTTTGGTCCCAAGAAGACCTAAAATTTGCCCCAAAAGATTTAACTCCTCACTAGTGGTAAGGGTAGTTTGACAAATCTGTTCCACGGGAATTAGGAAATCGTAAGTGTACTGCTTTTCATCATTCACGTAGCCAATCGAGTGAGCTCGCCAGATGTTGAGTTGAGCAGGGGTTAAATAGAGGGAGGAAGGGACACGGGCCCTGTAGAGCTCCAAGCCACTTCCACCCGCTCCAAGAGTGCAGCCCACAAGGGGTTGACTCCTTTCCCCGGGGGTCTGGATCCGCGATGGTCGCAATGAGGCTTTCAATATTTTCCATTTGCGCAAATTTAAAGTAGCCCAATAGCTTTCTCCAGAGGGTCTACAGCGATGTCTTGAATGCGAGACATTCATACTGCGGTTTGTTGGGAAGTTGTCTTGAAGACGAGCGGTAGTTGGGTCTGCTTTATAGCACCACTGAGGAGAGACGCAGGACAAACTCGGATCTCCACGCTAACTCAATTCTCTTGCAAATCTTTTTGTGTTGCCTCCACTCGAAAGAAGAACTTACAGTGCCAGCAACCTTCGACATAAAAGACTTTTTCTGCAATATTTTGCTGGCTCTCGTGTTTCTGAGAGAAACCAAGGGGGGCCAAATCTAGGATCCGAAGAAAGTGGAGAAGTTTTTCCAGAAGATTAATCACCCTGGAATCCAAAAGGGGGGTCTGGCAGAGGGTTTCCAGCGAAATGTTCAAAATATGGCAATAATGCTGTTCTTCAATTTCAAGCCCACCAGATGAGCTTTCCAAGTATTTGTCTGCTGTCTTCTGAGGTGCAGCACTTTTAAATGCCATATGAGTATGCCTTGTAACAGCCTCTCCAATCTGGCAGCTCTCTCATAATCATTGGGAGGTTTTTTGTTTCCGATAATACCAACGAGGCGGTGTTGATTATAGCAACGTACTTTCCCATGATGCGTCGCCGGAGGTTTTGCAGCGTCAACAGATTCCCCAATTGCGAAAGTTCGAGACGAGGTGCTGTACTGCAAAATTTGCTGGAAAAATAACTGTATTATACCGATCTGGATTGAGTTGGCTCGCTGATTCATCATAAGCCTTCAGGAACACTCTAGAGTCCCTTTCCTACTCACGGTGAGTACTTTTGGTAGATGAAGGAAACCGGTTTTGCATGCGCGTTTCAAAATTTTCGAAAACGCTAAAAGTGGTGAGCGGTGTCGCTTGCGGCATAGATTACTATGTAGATCTAGAGGCCTTGTGGAAGTTTGTGAGTCAAAACTCTTCAAAAGCCGAATAGCAAAAAAAAATGCTTTGGCACTGTCGTACAAAACACTTTTCAAAACTGGTCAAGAATAATCGTGTCCTAAGCCAGGATGTGGAGTCGCCGGTTGATGGTATTCTCAATAATGACGGTTTGACCTATTTGATGGAAAAGCCCCCCGCTGGTTGCCTGGATGAAGGGCACAGGCAAGGAGATAGATGACAAACTAATGGGATTGGTTGAGGATACGTTTTAGTGAGGCGAGGCATGTGTCCAGACACTCGAGGTCTGAAAATATCACGTAAACTAGTACTCGCTCTGTGTCACATTGTTTTTGATTATTTCCGGCTTCTCGGCTACCTTACGTTTGAATACCAAATCAAAGAATCGTACTACTTCAATCATGCCTAAAAATTGCAGCAGCCAAAGTCAAATCATCCGACACCACATCTTTAATTGGTTAATTATTTGACCGATCATTGTAGTTTGTGAAATTCGAACCGACGGCGGAAACCGATACGACGATTATCTAATTCTGTTCGAATTAGTTGAAAATCAAATTGGTTTGCTCCTGTTATTGTTCCTCACTAGTAGTAGAAAAATAAGCAATGCGTGAGTCATCGGTCGTGTAACAATGCGCCATCCACTATAGCGGATGTAGTACGTACGAACAAAAGTGTTCCGCTGTACACGGACCGCTTATAATCGTCCGCTACAGCGGTGGCTACTGCGATTCCGCTATATAGTGATCGCTATAGTCGTATTGACAACGACAAAGCGCACACCAGTCTTGTAATATCATAAAAATATTGTTACTAGTTGATACATTTTTTCTGCTACCTAGCATATAAGAAGTCCGAAACCGACAAGACGACTGAAACGAGCTCTTACTACGCCATCGCCACCATGTCGGCCATGAGAACAAATCCTCTTTTAGAACTAGAACCCAAACCGCAATACCGCAATTTTCATCCCCACAAGCGGCACCGCCAGCATCAGCATCGCTTAGTCCGTGTCCATTGATGGTTTGGTGCATTGACTTCATCATATTTTAAACGTGTAAACAAAATTGATGGTTTTATATTTGTTGGTAATAAAATACCTTACGCCTTGGTTGCACCTGTTGATATACCTCGCCCTGTTTTTCACGGCTTCCTTATCCTGATGTATTTGAGATATTATTTTGTCTTTTACTGGTAGTTTCATATACTCCAGTTGTGGCTACCTTATGGTAAGCTTCCCATCTGGAGGTACAGCACTTCAACAACAACAAAATTTCCAAATAATAAGTAGCAAATGAATGATTTAACGCAGATTTCGCTGTTTACATGGAGTATAAATTTCTCGTAACTGGGCTGCAGCAACTAATACCTGATTCAAATCCCATACTTGCATATAATGTGTCTATAAATGTTTGATCTTTTGGTCAAAATTTGCAACGTCGGCTTCTATCCACTCGGATCTTTTAATATCGAAGTAAACATCCAGTAAGCTTTCAATAGATCTGCATATACGACCTCTAATGATTCAATCATGTCTCCGTTCTTAAAGGTCCAGATCACCTTCTCCCTTGGTCCGGGTAAAACGCAGTCGTCTTGGCCAATTGAATAATCCTCCAAAGCTACCTGTTACTATTCCTTGCTCTTGCTTAGAACTTTGAATATATTTCATCACACCATTCTTGAATTTTGAGCATATCATATACATAGCAAACATTGACCACCACTCGTTCCTGTTTCCAACCTACAGCCAATAGTTGAATATTCCTGAACCTTTCGAACATTATGCACGATAGTTCGCATACGTATAAATTTTTACTAACGTTTGCATTAATCCTCTGCACAAAAGTTATGCCTTGGGGGTGTCTGGTGAAAGCATAACCCAAATGTGCATTGAATGTTGGTTTACGAAAAGGATGCATGTTACAATAACACAATTCAGATAAGTTTTCTAGTTCCACTTTTGATATTGGTTTTCCTCTGCGCTGCCTTTCTGATGTCCTCACTTCTTCTGGGAATATTGTGTAGAACTCATCGTTGTACGAGTAAGTACAATACGTGCAACGCTATGAACAGTTTCCTTTTTGAAGACCGCCTTCTTGTCTTTGTTGCTGGGGGTCAACATCTTCAAAGAATTCTACACGCGGAAATAATAGCTTCATACCTTGACCTAATCCATGTAATCGAATAGTATAATCCCATCGTCTCTTTATATTTTCCAATATTCTTTTCCCACCAATAGATCAAAATTGTGGACTTGATTCAAAAGGAAACTCTCAGGTTGGTTCCGGTATACTTTTATAGATGGTCTTCGAAATTCTACCATTATTTCGATTAAAGGTGCGTAAATAACCAATTATTCACTTATTGATATCTTAGGTCCATAGAGGTCTTGTTCCTGCGGGTGTTGGCGCTCAGAGCTCCCCTCTCGGTCAGCACAGGACTTGCAGTTCTTGGTTCATGGGGAGTGGTTTCTTAGGTGGAGGGTGTAGTACCACTTCGTTTGCTTTTGGGTGCGTAATCACTATGCCTATTCACCTCACCGTAATTAACTATAAGATTTGCGGGAAGAAAGATACATAGAGAATGATTATTTGCAACTAGCTTCGCTAAGTCTTGGTGCCTGCGCATTTTATACTCCTGGTTGCTTCTCCTCCCTCCCCAGCAATAAATCATTATGCGATTTTAGGGCGGGAGGAGTAACACGGAACCGGAAAGTGCTGACAAACGAAGGATGGAAAATATAAAATAGAATATGGAATTTCGAAAAGGCTAATAGGACTAATCAATGGTACCTCTATGTATAACAATCTCTTATCGTAAAATTATAATATGAGAAATGTCTAGGTGGTTTAGGGTTAGAGAGTAATTTTCTACCTTCCAAAAATATATTGTGTTTAAGAAGGATAATAATTGCTTACTATTTCGTCGTGCATCAGCCAACTGGCACAATTTCATTACTTGCTGAAAATCTTGTCTCGCTCAGCGGCATGCGTCGTGAACTTTCAGCTCAAGAGTGATGTCGTTGCTATCGAGGCGCCTCTGGTGCATTCTACTCGGTAATCGCAGCAAGGTTCACCCGGATTGGTAAGGTACCATCGGATTTCTTTACCTCATTCTATGATTTTTATTTGAGATATCTCATCCTTTCCATTTTTTCGTTTCTTCTCTTTCTTACATCTGTTTTTTAGAAAAAGGATGGCTAATAAAAAGAGTCCGCCTGCTCTAAATTCCAAGCAAAGATCATTTTCGAGCTTTTTGTGGCGCGAGGTGGTTTTAACCATGATTATATATTTTTGCTCACTGCGCTGTTATCACTACCGTGACTTTTCTATAAGCATGTTCCGAGTCTCGGGTACTAGGGGTGCGCCTGCAATGCCTCCTCGTCACGTTTCCATTCACCTCGGTCAGCTCGTTACATAGAGTAGTGGTTCGTTCGTGGGGTGGTGCGGGTTTTTCTCTAGCTTCATCCTGATTTGTCTTGTGACTTTCTTCCCTATCCAACTATAAGTTTTCCGGACATATTTTAGCTCCCCTGGACTATTGACCAGGATTAATAATTTTGTTTCGTACCATACACTCTTCATAATAAAAACTAGACATTTAAAGGTAAGATTAACCGCGCATGCATAAAACAATACGAGAGAAAAACCCAGTCAACCAACCAACTTATCCCACCAGCACGGCTTCCTTACGTTGTACTTGACGATTCCGTAGAGCTACTTTGAATGCTCTATTAAAAACGACTCAATCCGGGCTAAATCATCTGGCTGAAGTCCCATCTTTTCAGACGGTTGAATTAGAAGTGTGTTCGGCCTTGACTCCCAATAAAAGTGTCCTCTATCCGTGTCATGCAAGAATGAATCCAGCTCATCATCGATCCAGCATATGGGAATACCAGGGTAAGTTTGATCGACAATATCCGCAGCATGAGCTTTATGCCACATACTTGGATCTCTAGCCAATGGGAATTCATCGATTCCTAAAGCTGGGGCTAACAGCAGCCTTGCCTTCTCGTCCCACGATGTGAGCCATCGAATGTCAGCTAGATTTCTACCCCAATAGTTTATTTTTAACACCACCTCGGTGGACCACCTTATATTCCACCAATTGACCCTCTTTAACTTCATTTTTTCTTTCTGGTCTCGCCACGCACCGCCGTCACCAACGTAATTGATGACGCCATCAACATCTAGAAGCAATATTGGTTTCGCCTTGCTCAAGGAGAGTTCTGAGGACAATGAGTAAAACAATTAAACTTGTCAACAAGCTCCAGTAAAAGCACCACAACGATCACAGCGCAGTGATCACAGTATATAGGTTTCAAATCACCAGAGACGTGTGTCGATTATGTACCTGCGGCAGACGGTGGGAGGGCTCTCCTCGCAGAGAAGAGGGGGATGCGGTAAGCTAAGTCTTGAGACATCATTTCCTCGTCTCTGGCCTCCCCTGTGAGCCACGAACATGATTGGGAAGCGTTCCATTAATTACATGGGTGCGATCGAGAAATGGTAAATTTTCAATCGTAACACTGGTATGGAATAGAGATACAATGCCATGCAATTTATTTCGTTATTAAAGAAGTTATGAAGAGCTGGAAGCATCTTCTCACATGGCAAGATAGAACGTGCTTTCCTCTTCTTTTTCTTCTTTGCCTTTATTTTGCCTGAATTAGAAGGAAAGACTTCGTTACCAATAATGGGAGGAAAGAGGATGGAGAAAACCAGCACAACTCGAACTAGAACGTACAATAAAATGAAAGGAAAGATGCTGGGTCCCAAGTGAGCGCATGACGAGAAAATTGTATTGCATCAAATTATCTTGGAGGTTGATGGCATAGTAACAAGCACATGTCCATGACCAGAGTACCAACGGCCACGCACTCCTACGCTTCTTCTATTCTAGGGCAATTTTAGCCTGGAATTAACTTGATTAATGATTCTTACCTTTCACCTGGGAGCTCGGAAAGGCCCAAGAAACAATCACGAGTTTTCTTCCCTCTCTTCTTATGTTTAGGATGCGTACTGTCTCTACACCAGTCAGTTTGTACTCTGCAGTGAGATCTTGCAACTCGCATTCATTGAAAAATTGGTCTCCATCGACATTTTGTTCCCTCAATTTCGCTGCTGCAGCGCGCAAATCAGGATTACCATTATTAACGAACTTAATCCAAGCCTCCAACTCTTCTTCCTGTAATGCATCTAAACGCTTTTTCTGAGATTGGCGAGGATATTGGATACCTAAAACGAACAGTAGTTCTGTCACAAGAATATACCGAGCTGTAGCGATGTGCACATATTGTAGAATTGTAGAATATACAATATTGATAATATATTCATTTTTCCAAATATTGATATATTCTAGTCCTCACGAATGCGTCAATTTCATAGAAAGGGACGCCATGTATCAACAATAATTTACGATAGAGACGGAATGCAACAAAACAGATCTTCAGCAACAGACGTAATAAATGACATGTAATACCTAATAAATTTTGAAGAATCCATGCAAATATGCTTTTCACTGGTAAGATAAATAGAGAAAGTGTATATTAAAAATAAGCTCGAAAGGAATCGTATGAAATTCACTGACAAATATCCAGAAGCACAATCAGGAGCACCATTAAAGTGTCTCTTAAATGATGTACGCGACGCTTGAATTGATGCGGTGTTCTTGAATTGATATTATTTTTCTAGCCTTCTTTAATCCATTCGAAGTTCAATTTATTGTGTGTGATAATCGCGTAACGATAACTAGTTTTTGTATAGTTCACGGGCAGTGTCGAGCGAAATATTTAGTAAGCAGCCCGTTGTTAAACGATAAATGAATTTCAATCTAATTACAAGAGACTGCTGTGATTATCACTGCCGGATACATCAACTATTCCTGACTACAGTATCTATACATTACTCATCTTGTTGTCGAGGAAATGACTGATTTAGCTTTGAAATATTTTTCGTAAATATCGACGGAGAAGGGAGAAGGGAGAATTGATGAAGCCGTGTTTAAGTTATTGTTTTCAAAATATAGATTATGTGACATTCTATTGAAACATGACTAAATACAAAACATTTTGTTATTGCACGGCAATAATAACGTGGATATTGTCTGTGTGTTAAATATTAAGCTTATTTCAGGCAAGAAAACTTTGCGTTCTCGTTCCCGTCTTATCGGTTCGTTGATAAACTTTTGCCTTGCACTCTACCGAGAATCCATGATCGGATTTTTGTTTGCTTCTAGAGACTATGTTTCCTGTGGTAATGGTTATTGTATATGATCAAAGTCAGAGTTTATCGCAACAAAACGAATTGCTACCGCATCTTACTTTAAGTTTTTAATTTGTGCTATAAAAATCAATAAGGCTTTCTAACGCCTCCACCTACTCCTTTCGAGAAATCTCTAATATGCAAGTCTATTCGACTTTGGATAGAGCAAGGAGGACTTATTTCGGAATTTTATTACCTGTTTTAGACAGGTTAAAAGAGTGCGAAGATATTCAAGACCTGCATATTCGATATCTAAGCACTGGGTGGAATAGTGTCTTGTATGTAAGTAATCACGATACCTGTATGAAATTAAGTTTACCACATGTAAATTAAGTTATGCGTAGTTTACCAAATGTAAACGGTGGGATAATGCGACAACGAGCTATTCCGCTCATGTTGTTCCTCCACTGTGGTATGGACGCGCTGGGAATCTTTGCCTTCCCTCATTTACAGAGAGTTGTGAATATATTGAGACCATTACCGTTTTTCTCTTTTTCCGATATCTCAGAGTATTTTCTCGCCTGGTTGAATCTGTGGCGTTTATTCATGATATAGGCGTTGCGCATTGTGACATACGAAGGAATAACGTTTTCTTCGTAAAAATGATGATTATGACCACCAGACTAAGTGTAAGCTGGTACATTTCAACAGATATGATATTTTCCCACCACCCAGTTTAACGAAGATTGGGAGTAGATGGACCTTTCTAAAGTACTAGTTGTAACGCTTCTTGAGTCTTTTGAGTGGAAGCTGTAAGAAACCTCGACTGTCGAGCGATCGCGGACTACTAAGGGAAGCGATCTAATTACGCGAATGAAAAGAAGCTGCGAGATACTTGAGAAATGCGCAAGAACAAACGTGTCCTAAGCGAGTGGAGTCGCCTGTTGATGGTATTCTCAATAATGACGGTTTGACCTATTTGATGGAAAAGCCCCCCGCTGGTTGCCTGGA
>Ga0007876_1000615_pt1 | contig 13189 bp, 21 predicted proteins | sample CryBogCBH24Aug09_FD_70958 | JGI IMG/M metagenome (GOLD analysis project Ga0007876, IMG submission 70958) | Freshwater microbial communities from Crystal Bog, Wisconsin, USA - CBH24Aug09 | ecosystem: Environmental > Aquatic > Freshwater > Lake | place: Crystal Bog, Wisconsin, USA | collected...
TCGTAGCAGGGAAATGCTCCTGGATCACGATCCAATGTTTTGGTTTGGTGATGTTCATTTCGAAGTACTTTTGCTTCACAAATATCGCCAGCCAAAACAAGTACATCGCCACCTGGAAGATCCAAGTAACCGGAAATGTCTAAATGAAGATCTGATACAATATTAATTTTCATACGTATATTATAGCATCAGACGGCTAGATTGTCAAATTATTTGTCAAATTATTTGCCAATAAATACCACGAGGGAAATTATATGAACAAGATTAAAAAAGCACTTTGGTTTACAGTTGGGATTCTATTCCTAGGAATCGCATATTTGGGAACATTTGTTCCAGGCTTACCATGGAGTACACCAGCACTTATTGCCACTTGGTGTTTTAGTAAGAGCAGTGAACGATTCCATAATTACATGATTACCCACAAGTTGTTTGGACCAGTTATTCGTAATTGGGGAGAAGGTCGAGTATTTCCAACTTATGCCAAATGGTTAATGTTTTTAAGCATGGACGGCAGTTTGATTATCATGTGGTTTACTACACACAATATCAAAGCCATTGTTGGCATGGGTGTGTTCTTTGCACTTATCATCTTTTGGGCAAGCCGCTATCCTGGTACTAGAGAAGAAAGCGACCGCCGAAAAGAAGCTGGTGAAAAGATTGGTTGGTTTAAGTAATTAACGAGTAGCCTGAGCAATCTCTCGGTATCCTGCCCAACTTGGGTGAATGCCGTCAGCTTGCAGTCGTGTAATTGGCAATACAGTATCACCATATTCCTCTGCCATAGCTTTTACAATGGCTTGAATTTCAGGTTTGATAGCAGGCAGAATCCAAAATACACGAGCAGTAGTTCCTACCTTTTCTCGAATACGCTGTAGCTCTGCTTTGGTACGAACACCCTTGTGGTCGTTGCTTCCCAAACTAATGATTACTGTTTTGGCATTCAAATCATTTTTCAAATAATCACGATTCCATTGCCAACTATTGATCCCGCCTTTAGCATAGGATACACACTCGTATCGTTGTAGATGTGTACCAACTGCAATAGAGTCTCCAAGTACAATACATTCAAGCATTATAGTTTCTCCGAATTTTTAATGGTATCAAATAATCCCTGCTGTTCTTCTTGGAACTTTTTATAACTGCTTCTAATTGAGTCCCAGAACCACCATTTGGCCAATAGTCCACCGATGCATGTGACAAAAATCATGAATGCTACAAATTGTTCGGTAGAATGATCAGGTGAAGCCCACGCCCAACCGAATGCCATAGTACCAAAAAGCCAAATCTTTTGCCAAACTTCAAGTCGGCGATAGTGCCATTTAATAAATGCCCAAATCTTCATTTTAACGCTCCCGGATATTTAATTTAGCATAAACATTTTGAACACCAACTGCTTGACGGATAGCATCCTGTAAAGCATTGTGCTTTTCAGCTTTGGGCATGTCTGGATCATAGCCCAAATCAAATAGTGTGCGTGTGTCACGCAGTTGCCAAAAATTCCATGGAATAGGTTTACCAACTTGGCGGAAAATGTTTTCCAAAATAACCAAGTCAAATGTAGCGCCATGACTCCAAAATGTATCACATCCCCATGCAAACTTGTGGAACCGGTCCACTGCTTCAGTTAGGGGAATACGGTCATCGGGGCTGAACGCTTCTTCCATAATAGCGGGATCTTGTTTAGCCCACCAATCTAGTGTTCCGGGATCAACTTTACGACCTAGTGCATCCTGGTCATCAATGCTGATACGGAAATAAATTTTATCTCCGTATCCGTTTCCATGAGGGTTGAAGTGTACTGCGCCTAGAGTGAGGATAGTTGCATCCGGGCTAGTGTCCATTGTTTCCAAGTCCACCATTAGTGCTTTTGCCATAATTACTTCTCGGTTGTTATAAAAGTATATTATAGCAAAAGATTAGTCAGTTGTCAATACAATTTTTTGGGTAGTTCTTGTTCTCTGAGCTTTTTCTTCCAACGGGCCTTGGCGGCACCTTTGGCACGTTTACGCTGAGTAGTTGGCTTTTCGTAGAACATTTTGGATTTGATATCTTCCAATTTGTTACTGTCGTCAACTTTTTGTTTGAATTTTCTTAAGGCCACATTGATTGGCATATCACCTAGAACGACCCTAATGCCGCGGCCCTTGTCTTTATTTCTGTTCATTTACTGTTTTATCAAATATCATTATAGCAGGGCTAACGCCTGCAATTGTATCTTTACTTATCCTAATTTGTTTAAGACCGCGATTTGATAAATTCACTGCATCAAATTGATAAGGCAACAATGTTTTTTCAATAATATTTTTTAATCCACGAGCATTGGTTTTAAGCTCTTTAGCTCGTTCAGCAATTTGTGAAAGTGCCAAATCATCAAACGACAATTCAATACCGTCAAGCTCAAACATATACTGGTACTGTTTGATTAGGCTGTTTTTAGGTTCTTTTAACACACGCACTAGATCTTCAACTTCTAATTCGTTTACGTTGGCAATCAAACCAAACCGTCCAATGAACTCTGGAATAAAACCAAACTGAATAATATCTTTTGTGGATACTAAACTGTATAGATCTTCTTGCTTGTCTTTATCGCCAACATCACTATGAAACCCTACGCTACGTTTATGAAGTCGTTTTTCAATAATTTTGTCTAGGCCAACAAATGCGCCGCCGCAAATGAAAAGTATGCCTCGAGTGTCAATCTCTTGCATTTCACTACCTGGGTGTTTACGTTTACCGGAGTATGGAATACGCATAACACTACCTTCAATCATTTTTAGTAGTGCTTGCTGTACACCTTCACCACTAACGTCTCGAGTAATGCTGGTACTTTCACCCTTACGTGCAATCTTGTCAATTTCATCAATGTAAACAATACCACGCTGTGCTTTTTCAATGTCACCTTCAGCAACATTGAGCAAACGTAGTAGGATACTTTCAACATCATCGCCTACATATCCAGCTTCAGTGATACTGGTAGCATCGCAAATAGCAAATGGCACATCTAAGTATTCAGCAATCTTACGCACCATCATGGTTTTACCACAACCTGTAGGGCCCAGCAATAGCATGTTGGTTTTTTCTAGCTGTATGTCTTTACTGGGGTTGTTAATGCGCTTAAAGTGCTGGCTCACTGCCACACTTAAATTAATCTTAGCTTCATCTTGCCCAATAACAAACTCGTCAAGGAAATCTTTAAGAGCTGATGGGTTTAATCTCTTAGTGTCTGTTGCTACCTTTTTTACTTTTTCATCATCGAGTATATCAACACATAAGTCAATACAGTCATTACAAATTGCCGCATGCTCGCCCACAATAAGTTTTTCTACATCTTCTTTACTTTTGCCGCAAAAATCACAGCAATGATTATTAATTTGTTTTGTCACTGAATACGCTTTCTAAAAATTGTTCTACGGTATCTACACGACCAGTATTAATATAGGCAAATATGTCAGCAATGTTGGAGTCGCTTGTTTGATAATAAGTACCGCTCTTGCTTAACATATACCCACCCAATGCCTGTGTAATAAAATTTACATAATCCATATTAATGTACTTATACTCACAACGGTTCATAGCGTATAAAAACCAAGTGATGTTTTGCTCACCACTGTACAAGTAAAGGTTAATGTTTTCTTCGATGCCACGTTCACCTAACCATTTGCTAACTTGTTCTTGTTCAGCATCAGTTAGGTGTGCGAACAAAATGCTTTTGTTGCCGTTTTCGTAAATATCGGGTGGTGTAATTAAAGTTATTTTACCTTGCATTATCGTCTCATTGTTGAAATTGCCACGGCTTCCTCATCACTGAAGATTGGCACAGCATTGGATTTGTGCATAGTACCAATGCCTTTGACCTTTGTACCAGTATACACTGGTGCAGGTTTGAGCAAAGCAACACCGTTGTCCTGGCCCAAACTTTTAATATGTTTAGTAGATCGGTCTGTGGGGATGGCCAGACTGTAACCAGAAGAACTCAAACTTTCAGAACTCATAGCACGTTTGCGTTTCTTTTCCTCAGTGTCTATTTCCCATTTCTTTTTTAGCTCTTTCCAGCTGGCATCTAGTTCGCGACTCTTGCGAGCTTCTTCAGCATTGCGGAATTTAACTTTGCCTTTTTTCTTACCAGAAGTAGAGAGCCATGGGCCTTCAAGATGCATAGTCATAGTTGTCCTAGTAGTGAATATAGTGTATATTATATTACAGAACCAAGAATAAGTCAACCCCAGATAGTACCTAATAAATATTTCCATGACCAACATAGTTATCCCAATGGCTGGGCTCGGCAGCAGATTTCCTCGAGACAAATATTATCTTCCCAAACCACTAATTGATGTAAATGGCAAACCAATGATACAACGTGCTATCGAAAGTTTGGACATCGATGGACAATACCATTTCATTTTACGCAACGATGAATTTCTTAGTATCCAAAAAGACGTAATCAGTAAAATTGTTAAAGATCCTATTTTTGTTACCGTAGATCAAACTACAGAAGGTCCTGCGTGTAGTGTATTATTATTGAAAGAGTTCATCAATACCAACGATGAATTAGTAACTGCCAACTGTGATCAAATTATGGATTGGAGCAGTGAATTATTCTTTCACAATGTTAGACTTTATGATGGCGCTGTAGTAACATATTACAGTGACACTGATAAAAACAGTTATGTGAAATTAGATCGTCAGGGTCGTGCTATACAGTTTGCTGAAAAAGAAGTTATCAGCAATATTAGTCTAAATGGTATACATTATTGGAAGCATGGTAAGGACTTTGTACTTACTGCGGAACAAATGATAGAAGCCAATGACCGTGCACCTAATGGCGAGTTTTACATTTCAATCAGTTACAACTACATGATCAGTGCAGGAAAAGAATGTGGCATATTCCATATTCCTAACGAGTGCCATCATGCTGTTGGTGTCCCAGTTGACTTAGAGAGATTCTTAAAATATGATAAAGCGTAATATTAAAGATTTTAAAATAGGTTGGTTCATTGGAGATTTTGAACCCAGCGTATTACGAACAAAAGACTTTGAAGTTGGATACTTGTTTAGACCCAAGGGACCTGAAAAGCCACACTACCATGCAATTGCTACAGAGTACAATGTACTAGTATCCGGCACCATGCGACTAAACGATGAAGAACTAGTTCCCGGTGATGTGTTTGTCATCGAAGCCAATGAAGTAGCGTATCCAGAGTTTCACGAAGATTGCTATTTGATTTGTGTTAAAACACCCAGCGTTCCATCTGACAAACACCTAGTATGAAAATAGCCATACTGCTACCTGGTCAGCCAAGATTCACAGGAGACTTTGATCTACTGCTTAAGAACCTCAAGGGCTATGATCAAGCAGATTGGTTTATTACTATTACTAATCACAATCATGACAAGAACAAATTCAAGGATCATAAGAACATTGACATCTTAGAAAGCTGGACTGAATTTGATCTAGACTGGGCAAGGAATAAGATATCTGAAAACTTGCCGCCCAACAACACAATACGTAAAATAGAAATTTCTGACGGCCATACTCACCAATGGCCGGAAGTTAGCAATTTATACGAATTAAAAGAAGATTGGGCCAACATAATTTTTATGATGTACTACAATGTATATGCGGCCAATCAACTTAGATTAGAATACGAACAAGAAACTAATACAATCTATGATGCTGTTATCCGTATCAGATCAGATATTGGAATTACAGAAGAATTTGATGTTAGTAAATTAACAATTGAACCCAACACCATATACATGGCCAATAATGAATGGCATGGTATGGGACCATATCGTTGCAATGACCAAATGGCTATTGGAGACTCCGATAGTATGAACGTTTATTGTGATTTGGTTAGATGGATGAAACTACACAATGACCGTGGAGTTTCCTTTCACCCAGAAACATTACTAGGATTTCACCTAGTTGAAAAACAAATAAAAATGATACACGGCGGATACAATATTGGATTAAGAAAATTTCCTATAGATGTGGCCCGCTGGAGTTAATTTAATTAAATACACACATTATTAAGGAATCTTATGAAATTTTTTAGAACCAGAGAAGAGATTGATCTCAACAAATATTACATTGCCACGTATGAAATGACCAGCAGTGCTAATTTAAAAGATGCGGCTTGGGCACTGGCAATTGGACAAAGTGTTGGTAACCCCAACGTTCGCAACGAGTGGGAAACTGACGAAATGTTTGAAAACCACAGTTGTATCATTATTGGGGATGAAAAGAAGTTGACCAAATCAACTGTTGGCACTGTGGAAATTGCTTTCCCTGTTATCAATACAGATTGGAAAACTGATGGTATCAGCCATATGCTTTGCCAACTAATGGGCGGGCATGTTGATATTGATATTGTTACCAAATGTCGTCTAGTTAAACTAGAATTGCCAGAGACTGTAACTAAACATTTCAAAGGTCCAAAGTTTGGTATTACTGGTATCCGTAAGTTTACCAAGCAATATGACAAACCTATTTTTGGTAGCATTGTAAAACCTAAGATTGGTATTACTCCCAAGACACTATTAGAAATGGTTAAGCAAATGGTTGATGGCGGTGTTGATTTTATCAAAGAAGATGAGATCATGAGTAACCCTGCTTTCTGTAAATTAGAAAAGCGTGTTGACTTAATTGCCAATTATCTTGCTAAACAAAGTCGCAAGGTTATTTTCTGCCACACTATTAATTGTGATCCACATGTACTTGTTGATAGAGTTAAAATGGTTCATGAACTAGGCGGTAACGGTGTTCACATTAACGTGTTCAGCGGTTATGGTGCTTATAACAGTATCCGTAAACAAAACTTGCCATTGTTCCTACACTATCAAAGTAGTGGTGCCAAAGTTACTACAGATAAAAATCACAGATACAGCATCAGCTGGCCTGTTATGTGTCAACTGGCAACATTAATGGGTGCTGATACAATCCAAACAGGTATGGTAGGCGGATACAGTAACGATGAACCTGCAGAGATTGCACAGTGCTTGGATATCCTACGTGCTGGTAACACACTGCCAACATTGAGCTGTGGATTCCACCCAGGCTTATTGGACAAAGTATCCAGTATTGCAGGCAATGACTATCTAGCCAACGTTGGTGGCGCTGTACACGGACACCCAGGCGGTACTATTGCCGGTGCTCTTGCAATGCGTCAAGCAATTGACAAGACTTATGGTCCAGAATATGATGCGGCAATTGCAAAATGGGGAAGGCCTAAAACGATTAGCCGTTGTTCTTAGAGGTCACAAACGAACTTGGGACTGGACAAAGAACCACACATTTAAATATTTTGCTCGAGAAGCCGAGCAGATAGATTATTATGTGGTTCTTTGGAAAGGTCCCAATTTTACGGCTGAACAAATTAAGGCAGACTTCCAAGGCCAAAATCTAAAACATTTAGAAATACTTGCGCCTGTTGCCAAGTACTACCATCCATTTGATGGCCCTGCATATCTATCCAACGTAGCCAGTGAACATATTTTCAAAGAAGAAATAGCAAATGGACGGTATGATGCTGTCATTGATACTAGATGTGATGTAGGATTTAATCCAGCAGTTTTTCCAAAGTTTACAGCACCGCCGCCGATGTCTGTAATGACGACCAAATACAAACCAACTCCAGTTATTGAACAGGGAATGGCACCAGTTTGGGAAGGACTTGAAGATCACTTCTTTATGATGGACAGTATTACATACGCATTATGGAATCAACGTTTTAGATTAACTCCAGAATTTAGAGATCAAATGACATGGACTACCGGCAATCATTCCATGTTAATGTTTTACGCAAACTTTCATAATATTTCAGTATATACACATCCAGTATTACAATGCGAAATATCTAGACCACCAATTGTGTATGCCTCAATGGATGATTACAATCGTTGCATACATCAGTCCCGGGGCCAATGGAACTCATATTCTATTGAACAAAAGAAAAAAGCCATGGCTGACGCTAATATATGCGAGGATGAGTATTTCCATGCTGTTGGCATTTATCATCCTCCTGAAAACAATTAAGATATTTTAGTCACAAAAAAAGGACCGGAAGGTCCTTTTTTGTTAACAGTACCAATTAGAACTTGTATGTGTAAGTTGCGTGGTAAGCTGTTTGATTTCCACCGTTGGCAGAATCAGCACGGACTTTATCACAGTTGATAGCAATAACATTTTTCTTGTCGATGTTGTAAGCAACAGCCATACGTGTTGTACGTGTGGTGTCAGTTTGACCAGCGTTTAGATCTGTGTCAAATGCTTGTCTCCAACGATAACCCAACTTAGCATCAAAACCAGCTGGCAAGTGAGCGATAACACCCAATTCTTCACTGTTGTAAGCAAATGCTTCAGTTCCGCTTGGAGCCTTTTGACCAATGCCTAAACGTGCATATCCATCAACTGGACCATAAATTGCGTGTTGGGCAGTAACACCAGCTTCTAAACGATATGAGTCCTTGAAGTTCTTTGAAGAACCAGGAGCAAAATTCTCATTTTGAGCGGCGTTGATACCAGCGTCAACAGTGATTAAATCGTTGATCTTTTGTTTAACTTGTAAACTGGTTTGATATTGGGCTGGGCCACTACCATTATCAACTGTCTGTCTTTGATAGTCAAGAGATACAGACGCACCGTCAGCAAATGCTGTTCCAACCATGGCAAACATGGCCAATGCTAATAGACTTTTCTTCATATGAAATATTTCCTTTTATTAATAAAAAACCCTATATTTTATAGGATGTAACTATTATATATGCCTTAACGGCAATGAGCAAGCAAAAACTGGGTTAAATTTAACCAATTTAACCCAAATGTAATAATTTTTAACTATTCAACGTCTTTGCTACGCTGTTCATCACTGCGGCAATTTTTGCTACACTTTGCAATTGAGTTACAGTATAGCCCATTGCCTTCAAACCATCGTAGTGTGCTTTAACACAGAAATGGCACTTACCAATGATACTGGCAGACAAACTATATAACTCAAAACGTCCTTGTGTAGTTCCACCATGCTGTGCAATAGCGTTCATACGCAAGCCTGCTGGAAGTCCTTTTAGGCCTTCATCTTCTGCCATTTCAACAAATGGGTAGTAGACATTGTTTTGTGCCATAATTGCAGCCGCGGTCAAAGCCGCATCACGCTCCACAGCATTTTCCATTCCATTTTGAATGAAACTAACCAACTTGCCATTACCAGTAGCAAATGCCGCGGCCAGGGCCACACCTTCTGCTTCTTCTGTGGCTAGCCCACTACGCTTCATAACATTATCAATGTTTAATTTTGTATCTTTAGCGTAAGCAGGTAACGCTTCTCTTATTTCATCTGACCAGCTCATTATGTATCTCCTTATTAACCTAGTGTAGCACCACCGACGGTACGATTGCAAGCACAAAGTTCGCCAGTTTGCAATGCGTCAAGAATACGTAGAGTTTCTTCTGGGCTACGGCCGACATCTAAGTTATTTACCGTAACGTGTTGGATTGTATTGTCTGGGTCAACAATGAATGTAGCACGTAGAGCCGCACCTGCTGGACCAAAGAAAATACCAAGTTGTTCTGCCAAACTCAACTCACCACGCTGTGTGTCAGCAAATTGATTGTGCTTGATATTGATCAAGTCTGGGTGGCTCTTTTGCCAAGCAATTTTACAGAACTCGTTGTCGGTGCTACCAGTTAACAATACAGCATCACGATCTTCAAAGTCTTGATTCAACTTGTCATAGGCCACGATTTCAGTTGGGCAAACAAATGTAAAGTCCTTTGGATAGAAAGCAATAACCTTCCACTTGCCTGGGAAAGTTGTTTCATCAATGTTGAAGAAAGCATCTTCTGGTTGTCCTGGCTTAACGCCTGTAACTACGAAATGTTCTAGTTTATCGCCGATTGTTTTCATATTTTCTCCTATGTGTGTAATGAAAAATTTTATCTCAGTGTTTCTACTGATGTATTATTGTAATAGTATTTACTATTTAGGTCAAGCAAAATTATAGGTTTTTCCTATAATTGTTTCTATATGGATAATAGGGAAAATTAATAACAAAAACCCAAACTATTTAGGCTTGGGCTTTTCTAAATGCTTCCATGGCTCGCATCCTTGCCAGGAATAATCGAAATTTTACATAATTGGAAATGTGTTCTTCTTTATTTTCTTCAAAGTTAAATTTTCGTCTGCGTCTAACCAACAAACTATCATCATCGACATAAACATCACTGTCAGGATTGTCTAATATCGTAGCAAGCCTGTAGGGATTAGAACGCAGTAAATTAAACCTTGGTACTCTGAGAATTTTCTTTACAGGGTGTACTACGTTTGGTGTCACAGTCCGGACGTGTGCAACGACAGGTATATTGAAACCCATCGCTGTCATACTTGCCAGGCTTGTCATCAAAGCGAAAATCATAAGAACCAGTTTTACAGATTGGTTCATATCTAGTCCTCATTAGCATAATAAAACCCTCCTTAGGGTGCATATACTAATAACGCTTTAATCATCATCTTCGTTGACATCATCGTAAAAATCTTCCTCCCAAATTTCACCTTCTTGGTCATAAGCCGCATAGTATGCTTCATTTGGTTTGAGTATTCTCCAATCACGTGTAAACTTTAAACTGGCCATGGTGACTTCTTCTTTTTTGAGTAAATCACAAATGATAAAACTACTGCCACAAGCACCACGCACATTTTTAAATGGGCTGTGCTTGAACTCATTGTTGGTTAGAGCTTTGTGCATGCCAGTTCCCCATTGGAACATAATACGAGTAATGCCTAACTTTTGATTACGCAGTCGTATTTTATCAATTATGGTAAGTTTACCAACAGTTGCTTCGTTGTCTGGATTTATTGTTAGTAGGCATTCTTTGAATTTAATGCTACCTTTTGTGTGACTGTTGTCCGGAGTTTCTTTAGTGCTCCAGGGTATGTCAGCAGATACGTGATTAACGTAAAATGATTCTCCATGTGTTTTAATGACCCACATTGGAATGGTCTCGTCTTCTAAATGTTTCTTGTTAAAGTGGAAGACTAAATCTTTACAAGCATATTCGATCTATTGTTGTGACATTTTAAAACTCCTTTAATTGTTTGATGTCTTTGTGTTTAACTATTATAATGGTATTTATTTTGTCGTCAAACTTAATTGGCAAATCTGAATGAATAAGGATATGATCCTTTTCTCGATCCGCAACTACAGATCCAATAAACGGGATGGAATTCCAATATCCAAAGACACGGGCGTTCCGCTCCCATTTTGGTTTATATCTAGGTTGTTTTTCAAAGTATTCAGTCAGACTTGCCACGTTGCTTCCTTATGCAAATATTTCCAATGCTGTTCCACATTCTTGACAGAACTTGGCAGTTGCTTTATTCTGTTTGCCGCAAGTCACACACTTTGGCTTGCGCTCAACTGTAACAGCCTGTTCAATAGGCTTGTTATGTCCAAGGTCTCCAACAATGTGTAAAACAATGTTGTGGATGGTAGGATCCAGTGCGCCCACTGTGGTAGTTTGGAAACGTTGTTCACTCTTGCTACCTGGAACAGTGATACCTGTTTCATTCTGGCACCAATCCATTGTAGCCATGCCGTCATGATATTCTGTCATGTCCGGTGCTACTTGATTGATTGCCGCACTAGCAGATGCCTGCATGGCGGCACCGTTGGCACTAAAATCAACTCCGCGCATTACCCCACCGACATTAGTAGAGTATGTAGCACCGCTAGCTTGGACCCAACTAGTTGGTGTATTGCTGTATTTGTCAACAACACCTCGGTATTCGCTTGTACGAAACCCGGTTGGGTGGTTACTACCGAAGATCTGATTAACATTGATAGCAGGGCGAGGAATTTCAAACTGATATTCCACACGGATCAGTCCGTCCTCTTCTTTGATGCCACGTGGACCTTCTTCAATTTTAGCAGTACGTTCAATGAACTTGAACTTGTTGCCTTCTGTAAGATTACCGTTTTTGACCCAACGCTCAAGGTCAACACTTTGGCTTGGTTCTATAACCAAACCGCCTGGAACGGCATTGTCGCCATCAATATAGATATTAACAACGGCTCTAACTGTATTGAGATTTTTGAGTAAGATGCTATATTCGCTGGCAAATGGAATATAAACTGTATCCTTGAATTCACGAAGGATTTTGCCTTTTACTTTAATGGAGGCTACCAATTTTTGATTGTACATCATTTTCTTTCCTTTTACTGTGTACAGACTAAACACATATTATTCTTAAAGTCTGTTGGTTCGCGGACCTTCCGCAAATCTATTTATAACGGCTTCCTGGCTGTTCAGGCTCGTTTGAGCCGCTACATTCTAAATCATGATCTGTTGACTTTGGGCAACGTTTATTGCCACAGTCTGGACACACAATAAAAGTGTATGCTGTTACAGGCCACCCGCGATCATCTCTAATCTTGTGTAAGCAATTATAACACCAGCACTTATAAGTTGTTTTCATAATTATTAATTGGTGCGTTAGGCGGGAATCGAACCCGCGGTTCAGAGGTTTAGAATCTCCTGCTATGCCACTTAGCTACTAACGCACTTGTCCTTACATCAATGACCAAACCTTGCCACCAGCATCACGGTAGTAGTCATCATTGGCATTGACTTCTGTTTCTTCGTTATCTACCGGATCAATTACGTACCATGTAGAGTTACTAGGCTTTTGAAAAGCGTAAATTGTACCAACTGTGGCCACTTGTGCTGGAGTTGTAGTTACAGTGGTAGTCACTGTGGTTGTTTCAATTTCGTCATCATAATCATCATATACAATCACTTCTCGTTCCCTCCGAAAAACTGCCAACATTAAAAATACAATAAAAAGAAATATTACCAAAGACCAAATGAGTAACATGTTAAATCATCCCTATAATAGCAAATAACAAAATTAAGATAAGAATACCGGCTAATGTATAGCCAAAGATCTCACCGGCGGTTGGACCTGGTTTTTCAACATAGATAACCTGTGGTTGTTGCGGTTGTTGAACTGGTTGAGCCCCCGCATCAGCAGGAGCAGGTTGTGCTACCATGGGACCATTTTGTACAGGGTTAAACTGCCCACCAGCATAGGTTCCAACCAAATATCCATTTTGATTAACCACTCGACCATCGGGATACAGCACAGCATTATTGTAATACATACCGGGACCTGTGTACATTACGGTACCATATGGG
>Ga0007876_1000633_pt1 | contig 12910 bp, 20 predicted proteins | sample CryBogCBH24Aug09_FD_70958 | JGI IMG/M metagenome (GOLD analysis project Ga0007876, IMG submission 70958) | Freshwater microbial communities from Crystal Bog, Wisconsin, USA - CBH24Aug09 | ecosystem: Environmental > Aquatic > Freshwater > Lake | place: Crystal Bog, Wisconsin, USA | collected...
TATAACATTCTATGACTATGATTTTCTTATTAGGTGACAAAAATTGTTTGATAAATGTAACACCCAGCAACCTCGCAATTTCCTCGCACATCTCTTTATCTTCTGCCAATTCTCGGAGAGGACGTAGGGAAGCAAGTTGAAGTTCCTTTGCCCCACTATTTAGGGTTGATTCCTTTTCAGCAGATCTTTCAATATTTTCATTTTTTAAAAGGCACATAATAAGCGCATTCATAACTTGCCAATGACATATATTCGGATATTCTGGGAAAAACCTTTTTAAAATTTGCTCCTGATATTCTCTTTCAGATTTAACGGGAGATAGCCACTCATACCCTTTCTCCTTTTCTGCACTATGGGTTGAGCCGTAGAGGACGGCATCTTTGAGGCTTTCTCTTAATGCTTGCCTCATTCTTACATTAGCGTGGTCATCTGCTTTAGGGTACATTTTATAGGCATACTCCTCCGCCAGTTTACCTACATCAGCGGATTTAATTGTGGCAATAGGATTTTCAGATATATACTGTTGAGCTATTTCTATGTTTCCCTTGAAGGTCGGTTCGGAAAACTTATGCCTATTTACCATATACCAATCAGAAAACTCTGCTATATATTCAGCCAGTGTCCCCACATCAGCATTCTGAGCGTTGATTAGGGTGCAGAGGGCTTCGGCTATTAAAAGCGTTTTAGGGTAGTCATTGGTTGTGTCAATAGAAATAAATACGCCCATGTCTGACGAATACAGGTTTACGCCATCGTATATGGTCACAGGCAGTTTTATCAGGTCTTTTATCATATTTCTTTCTTGGTTTGGGATTTAGCGTAGCCTCTCATCCTCTTGATCCAACTCTTTTTATCAAATCGACCTTCGGCAAAGCCTTTGGGCGACATGCTTGAGATGGGTCGAGTGCGGCGTCAGTCTCATATATCAGCGGTGTCTTCTTTTCCATGGTGCAGTTAAGATTATGATTTTATAATACTAAATCGCTTGACGAAATTACCAATCAACGTCTAGCCAATCGGCCAGATTCTTTGGGTATTTTGGATGCTCTAAGGCAAGGGCCCGCACTATGAGATCAGCCCCTTGTGACAACCTGACGATAGTATTGATGTCGGTGTTTGGATTTTCTGCAACTGCGCTTAGGATCAAGGGATGAGTCGACTTGCCTAATTGCATCAGGGTCTCCATCGGACACTTGCAGTGGCCTGCTACCTCACTGACGACCATTGGGTCCAACTCCTTGGACAAGAACAAAAGCGTCTCGACCTTCGTGTTTGGGTTAGATGCGACTCGCCACCTCACTGCTACGTCGTTATGGCACGCAAGTTCAGACAAGGTCTCTGGCAAACAATTAGGATTATAGGCAATAAGATATTGGATCATCGGGCCGATGTTTTGCTTGAATAGTGAGTCTAGCTCTTCTGGGCTAGTAGAGGAACTCTCGGCTTTCCTTTGGGCATCGCGGTAAATGTCTGAGTCTGTATCAATCATTATTTTTAGTTGTGTTATTACTATGCGACGACCGTAATCAGGAAAATCCAATATATTTTAAAGATTGGATGGTCACGTCCGTGCCGTTTCTTTTGCGTACCCAGTCTTGGGCAGCGGCTTCTACTTTTGGTATTGTTGAAACGATATCGTCGTAGAGAACATTCCAGTAGTCAGTAAAGCCTGCGCTTCCAAGGTGACTTAACGTGATCTTGCTCCACCGGTTGCCGCCGATCCTTCTCTCAACTCTTACGTTGAACTCTATTAATATTAGGAATCGGTAGCCTTCGTACTCAAATTCCTTCTTCATGCTACTTAACTCCTTCATATTTACTTGAGCTTTTTATTTAATGCCAGCGTTTGAATTCTTTCCATTGCCTCTTCTCGACTCACTCCCATTTTAAGAGCCATGTCAGTCAACCAATCTTCTGCATCGGTTGATGGATCGAATTTGCGATTGGGTTTGTTTCCTTTCTTGACCGTTTCTGGATGTTCATTAAGATCAAGTGTTTTAAGAACTAACTTATTCGAATGCATGTAGATGTGATAGTGACCCTTTTCTACTTGATGCAATCGAGTGCTAAGTTTGAAAGTCTTCTCTATTAATTCTTTTATTTGAGTGATTTCTTTACGAGAGCAGTATTTGTCGTATACATGACAACCGTTATTTATTTCCATTCCTGATGGAGTAGGAATATTTGCCTCTTTAAGAAGATTACGAATTCTATTAAAGAGGTCTCCTTGCCAATAACCGGTAGCCTTTTGAACTTCATATCGAGAGATAAAGTCGTTATGATTGTTTACATCATAATCTTTAGTCAGTGGCTCGTCTGATAGATGCACACGGAAAGTATCAATATAAGTGCTACCGGCCCATCTCCAACCCTGATCAAAGGTGCAGCGATTTAGAATTGCAGAGTTCTTTTCTTTCCACTCTTCGAAGGTGGACATGTCTCCGCGGTGATAGTGATATTGTGTTGACATTAGTTTTTTCTTGGAGTGTAAAGTTCACAAAATCCATGTTCCCTGTCAGAAAATACAGCAGTATCACCTCTTTCTCCAGTAGGAGAAACCGTGCATGCCCAACCGCACTGCTCAGTTGTTTGGCCTTTTCCGAACTTACGACGATCTTGGCCTTTTATAAGAGTTGAACCCGGAAACAGGTTGACTTCGAGTTGGCCGTTCCATGGGTGGCACATCAGCTTTATCTGACTTTCGCAGGTACAGCAGCAAGATCCGTCTACTGCCTCTTTGTGGTCACATCGTTTCATGCTATTTTCTTTTTGTTGTCCAGGACGTATATACAGGTGTCCCTCCAGTCATCATCGTATGCCATTACGTAGGTGTAACCGGCCTCTTCTCCAACGTAAAGTTTCTTTCCCAGACAGCCCAATGAAGAGACCGTTAACAAATAACAGTCCTCATCGATACTGCAATCCTCAACAGACATTCTAAGTTCAGTTCCTTGCAAACTCCACTCACGGTCTATTCCGTCAAGGGTTATCGGAGATCCGACTGGGTAGCCAATAATCTTGCTGACTTCCTTGTAGATAGCATCGAGTTCTTCTAAGTTTTTCTTTATTCTCTCTATCATTGTGTTTATTTTGTAGTCAGGGCAGGACTCGAACCTGCATGTCGTCAAACTCGGAGGTCGGGTTATTCACCGACAAAGGCTAACATTGAATAACGTGTGACTTCCCATTTCAACTCCGCAGAGTGGGCACGGCCTTTTAATCCCATAGCTCCTAGCGTCTACATTCCGCCACCTGACTTTAATTATTTTGTTCTTTCTTTGATCATTTTCCAATCAATTGCTGGTTCCAATTGAGTTTCGCATTGCCTCATCACTGAGTCTACAGATTCAGTTCCATCTATTAGATTCTGAGTAAGACTCTTAAACTTTTTCCAATTAAAAATTATCACAGTTTTTGGATTTACACGATCTATCGACCCATTCACTGCACTCTCAATATCAGCATCGGTTAACTTAAGAGCTAGCTCTACCATTTCCTGCTGTTCAAGGTCGAAGTAGTTTCCAGGATCTCCTCCCTTAAACGTCTTTGTGTGAAGGGACCAACCCAAGTAGCTATATCCGGCAGAGTCGATGAACATAGGAAATGATCCCACAGCTCCAATATACTCAAAATTTATTCTCCAGCCCTTGCCTTGAAGCCAAGTTAGTTCCAACCTAGGGACTCTATCGAGGTGCGAAGAGTCTAGGTTTATTGTCATTTCAGTTATTCGTGCGTCCATCTTATTATTTCGTAAATCCCAATACCTTCATTACTTGTGTCGGTTTCACCAATCACATTCAAAAGAGAAGATGTTAGTTCTCATCGCTTCTTCAAGAAGAGGCTGATTGTATTGAAGAGCCTTAGTAACGGCTTCCTCGTATTCCTGCTCATTGTCGAACCAGCTCTGCGTGACCGTGCTGGGTTCTATAAGGAGTTCCCAATCATCACAACCGATAAGATCGGAGAGATCGTAGGTCTTTCCTCTCATCGGATCCAAGGCATTGAACCTTTCTCTCATCAGAGGGTTCTTTTCCTTGTCGATCAGCCAGTCCGAATGGCCTTTCTTTTCGCTCTCTGCCCAGATTCTAAGCTTTGTGAGAAAATCCTCATCGCTTTTTAGGATCTCCTCTTCCATGAGTTTCTTTCTCGTCTTGAGCTCCTCTATCTGAGCTTTCAGATCTTCTAGCCCTTCTTTTAGACTAGTCTTCTCTCCTTTGTTTTCCTGCATCTTGTTAGTGATTATTTTCGTAAATCCCAATACCTTCATTACTGTGTCAAATTCACTGGCCGTCTCAATTCTACCCTCAAATATTTTTCCAGATCCACAATACACATGGTATAGCGCACCCATGGGACTAGGACAGTTGCCATCGTCGATGATCATGGAGTATAGGTCTTCGTGCTTTGCACGGATGTCGGATGGACTTCCATCTTGCTGGATCTCCCAGCCCCAATTAGTTATAAATTCAAGTGATTGCATCTTTAGTATCTGTATTGTGGTTCTCCGCAGCACGGGCAGTAGTGTCCCCATGATTCCTCATAGATCGAATATGGTCTTCTGTACATGTGACAGAAGAAGTATTTCGGTCTTGCTATTGCCATGGGTTAATGTGTTGATCGCAGTGATAGATCATCATTCCAAAAACGATAAGTAGTCCAGTTAGGGCGACTACAAAGTTTGCTATTGCAAGTTTAGTTTCAGTATTCATACTATTTATGCTTAAAGAAGTAATAGGTCTTTTTGGGCAACTCCGACGCCTGTATTGTACCGCCTATTCGATAGATGTACCCTTCTCCGATGTATTCCATGTTTGAGTAAAATTCAATCGCTCTTTCTTTATTCTTTCCGCAAGCATCATATACGACTTCCTTGCCGTCTATCATTGCAATTTTCACGGGTTTTTCAAATGAATTCCACATTTTGTCGTATCTCATATTATTGGATTTACTTAATACTATTGTACTTAGTTTCGACTAAAAATTACACTTGATTCTTACCAGTCTTCTAGTGCTTTGATTTTGTTTCGTGCTCGCGGCCGTCCGGCCCCTTTATCGTAACGCCTATACTTCCTCCCATGTTATGCTATCGTTTTGTTTTAAGTGTGATGTGTCAACGCCCGTCACGAACCGCCACTCGTGCGACTTTATCTCCCTGATGCCGTTGTCGAATAGTATCTCTGCGAGGTCGTCGTCGGGCTGGCCGCGGAGCTGCTCAGCCGCGCCTCGGCAGACGCGCATGTGCTCGTCGGGGTTCCGCATCTTAAGATAGAGCTCGAGCTCCTCGCAGAAGGCCTCCGCGTCCGAGCCGGCCCACTCTCCCTCGTGCGTGTCGAGCACGCGCCCCCTGATGAGCCAGACCTGCTTCTCTGTCAGTGCGTCGAGAAAGCCGCGCTCGATGAGCTGCGGCGCCCGCACGGCCTTATAACGCGGCATACCCCTAACGGTATTCTTGATAGCATCATCTTCAGTATTGATTTCAATCCTATTGAATCCCGATATTATGAATGATTTTTTAGATACCCATTCAAGCAAATTATGCAGCGCTGTCTTGGTCATGTGATTTATAGAAGTTTTGAATTGATTTGATAAGAGCCAAAAGGTCTTCGGTGATCTCCAGATTAGAGTTGTTCACTAGAAAGTGTCCCTTGCAAACAATGACATCGTCACAATATGGATTCTTGAGATATTTAAGATAGCCAAGCCACTCACCATTAGGCGTCCCATAGTATGCAAAGCCAAGTTCTCGTGCAGTGCATATCAGGCTTTCTCTGGTCTCTGCGGGTTTCCAATCTGGGAAAAGGGCTCGCATGCTAGCTTCAAAAGCTTTGCCTGACTGGATCCAGCTTAGCGCATCATCGACTTTTGTCTTGATTTCCTTCCAGTCTTCTTTGGATATTGCAGTTATGCTTTTTTCATCAAGCCAGTCCACTTCGATGAGCCGACCGTCTGCCATTTTAATTGTTTCTTTCATGCTTGAATTTTTATTCGTCCTCTTCAACGAAGCCAAATGCGATCTTCACCTTGTCCTTTCCGTAGTATTGGATAAGATCCTCTATCTCTGCTTCATGATAGGTCATCATGTTATTTATGTAGGTTTGAGGGTCGATTGGGTCCTTTACTTCACGATTCCCGTAGTTGTTCCATTCCAAATATTCCTGCACTGAACAGCCGCTTTCTGAGCGGTTTGACAACAAAGTGTAGGTGTCTTCCGCTGCCCATGCAACATACATCGCGTCCTCCTTTTTGATCACGCCGTATGCTGGATTTATTGGTGTGCCCCCAATATCCTCATCCTTTTCTACGAGAGGGCTGCCGCACCTGTTACAAAAGTTTCCTCTACACGCAACCTTTGAGTTGGTGCAACTCTCGCTTGAACATTTATTGACTTTCCAAGTAGCTCTAACCAATAGTCTAGGCACTTCGATGTAGGCTCCAAAATGAATTCTGCTCATCTATTTTTATTTTAATTAAGGTACATTATGACTTCAGTGAGCCTGATACTAAATGAGTCCGGAGTCTTGCTGCGATCAAACGTTGCGACCATTGCAAGCACATCGAAGTGCAATTCGGCCGGGGTGCAACCCAATATTATTATTTCCAATGCGTTCCAGCCCGTCTTTTTTGCTACGATTTGCTTGATGACTTCTTCAAATTTAGGACTCATTTACCTGTTTTTTGTTTCCAATGATGTGCCGATTTCCTATACCAGCTGTGATAGTGAATTCGCTTGTGCCCATGACCTGAGTGTAGAGCTATCCACAGGGCTAGAACAATCATACTGTGATTGGGTCTTTTACTAGCGCTTTTGTGATTCGACCTCCGCCTCCCCAGGTCCAGAACTTTTCCTGATGTACTGCATAGTTTAGCACGTTCTCCAACTTGCCGGTGACCTGTGCGATGAACGGTTCGTTGTGAGACCCTCCAAGGTCAGGGTTCGAATCCTCTCCAAATATGTTCCACACTCCCTCTTCGTCTAGCTTGTGTCTCTTGATAAGATCACGTCCGCTGTAGCATGATCGAAGGTATTTATCGATTTTAGGATCGTCGTGCTGTTTTCCTTTCTCCCAAAGAACGTCGCTAAGCTCAGCTTCAAGTTCTTTTAAGAGTAACCTAGTCACTCGGATCTTTTCTCTTACTGCAGTTTCTCTGTCTTGCATACGATTTATTGTTTAAATTCAACATTATTGCAGTCACTGAGCCTTGCCCAAAAACGAGTGCTTCGCGCCTTTTTCTTTCCAGTCTGGCCTGCACCGACAAGACCCTCGGCATACCAAGTTATTGAGCTATAGTCGGACTTTCCCTTGCGTATGTAGATCCGGTCGACTTTTACCCTGGTCCCAGACGGAATCGTCACCTCAATTGAGGCTTTACCTACAGCTTCGCACATTTGGTGCCATGCCGTGTTTCTAGAGAGCCATTTCTGGTATTCGGTAGACTCCCACTCGATTCTTCTGCAGGCTTCTCTCCAAGCGGACTCATCGACTCCGCCGAACATCTTGCGAAACTTTGGATCGTCCAGCTTTGGATAATTTAGACTCGCATAGTCGAAGCCTTCAAGCTTTGGGTGTATCGACTCGTCTATCCAGCCGTGACTGCTCAAGTAGTGGTCATTGATCTCGCCAAGAGCGACGTTTCTGTGCTCTGCATGGAGATCAAATGTCCAGTCTTTGGTTAGAACTAGCGAGTCTCCGATCTCTGGTACGTATAACTTCATGTAGATATTGTACTATGATTCGCCAAATAAATAAAATCATATGAGTCGCTATCGTAAATACATTTACGCTTATCTGAATCTTGAATTAAAGAGAAAAATTAAGGAAGTTAGATAAATTTATATAATAGATTTACAGGTTCACCGGATCTCTTATCCAGTACAAATAACCTGTCAGAAACTCTAGCCTTTCTAAATTCTCCACCATCAAATATCCATAACGCCATTCCCGGAGTAATTTCTTTTTCGACTTCTACTGGAACTTTACTACCGTCACTTTTAGTTATATATGCCGCCTTTCCATCTGGGCCGATTCTCTGCATCTTTATCTTTATCTTCTTTTCGTCCTTCATTTTTTCCCTGTTCAATATGTCTGCCTCTTCTTCATTGTTTTTAGAGGATAGAACTTCATATTCAGTTTTAATGTCTTTATGGAGCATGACTAGGTGTAGCTTAGGACTAAGTCTCTTTTGTTGTTCCACGGTTGGAGGAACATAGTTTTTTGCAAAGTCCTCAACTTCGCTTGGCCCCAATTCAATTTCAGATCCGGCTATCTGATCATATATTTTTTCGACGATTTTCCTATCATTTAAAGAAGTTATTCCATCAATTCCAGTTTTAGTGTCAGTAAAATCAATAATTACTTCAAAGTTCTTTCCATATGGATATTCAATCGCGCTAGTGTTCACAAATTCAGTTTGTGTTAAATCTAATGCTTTGCGATTGTCATATTTCATTTGCGTTAATCCTTCGTCTGAGTCTTCATAAAACTTAAAAGTTATTGCCAAATCATAGTCCCTTACCATGCCCCATACAATTTCTCCAGCATTAAAATATTCAGGAACTTGTGACTTTTGATTTTTGATTTTTAGCTTTTAATAAAACATAGTATTTCTCTTTGTCTTTTCCGTAAAAACAAAGTTTTCCTAAATTTATCATTACGAATTCCTTCTTACTTTTTGGGTCCCATAGTTTTAGCCTAATATCGTTTACTAATGCTCGAAGAGCCTTAGACGTATACTTGTTAGCATTCGTTTCATCGATTTCCATTTTATCGAAAACATCATGTTTATCTACGACTCTTCCGTTTTTATTTTTAAATCCGGCTATTACAAAACCGGATTGCGAATTGGAATAAGGCATCACTCGTGATAAGAGAGGATGATCTGCGCCTCTATCGAATTCCCAATGAGGAGCGAGTCTAAGTTCGTCAAGTCGACTAATAAATGATTCAAATGCTTGAATATGCTTCATATAGTTATTTATTCTATTCTGTTTAATTTTACTAGTAACACTACGATAAATAACTAAAAGATCATTGATTTACTCATGAAATATTTGCAAAGACTTGATGAAAATTTTAAGTCAACTTCACCCAAGAATTTAAAAAAGACAAATAAAGTAGATCGCGAGGAAATACTTGCACAAATTGATGCTGCTGAGTCTGCAGATGACTGGCAAACGGTCAAGGAACTTACTGACTTTTTAAAGGGAATACCCGAAAGCTTTCTAATTGGAATTAACGATTTTGTCTTGTTGAATGAAACCGTTCAAGAAGGTAAGGCCATTGTTCAGTCTGTTATGGATAGCGAGATTGCCGAACTTGAAAAAGAAGCTGAATCGAAAAATATAGATCAGACTGGTGATAATGCAGAGATTCAAAATAAAATTAAGGCCGACATTCGTGAGAAGATGAACTCAAAATATTTTGGGCAAAACTCTGATTTTGAATTTATAAAGAGACTTTTACACAAAACTCCCGCATATGTTGGTGCATTTATGCGTTTTAAATATCTACAAAATGCAACCCGCCAAGACTTAGAATCACTATATAGTATCATGATGGATCTAAGAAATCAATTAACCGAACTGCCGATGTCAATTGATGCATATTCAAAGGTTGAAGATCAGCATTTGCCCGGTTGGGAATCGCTAGGCGACGATCTTAATAAGCTTCTTGAACTTCGTAAAGGATCTTGGATAGTAAAAGCTCTTCCTAAAATCGCAATGTCCAGAGCTGGAGAATCTCCAGTTAATCTTAAAGAACAATATTTAAAGTCTTCTCACGAAACTCAGCTTGAATTGCAGAGGGTTGCAGCTCAATTAACTAATTTGAACAAGCCTGCATTAATTAGACTTGTTACTGGACAGCTTTCTGGTAAACCTAGCATTGCTGTAATTATTAATCTCATCAAAAATACAATTAAAAATGCAGATACGGATAAAGGAAAATTACTTGAACTTGCAATAGCAGCTTATCCAAGTGTTGCCATTTTTTATTCAGATGATAATTATTATGTCTTTTCATTTCGTAACGACACATATCTACCTAAGCTTGCTGGAAAAGCCAGTGGCTGGTGCATACAACCTAAATGGTATAATCAAGGAACGGGGGACCAATTTTGGAGTTATGCAACCGGTACTTTGCAACTAGTGATACTTGATTTTACAGTAGATCAAACAGATGTCTATCATACAGTTGGAGTGACCATTCAGCCAGATCGTTCCATACGACCGGGTGGCATGTGCAACCAGCCAAATGAATGTACGTCCGGCACCGATTATCGTACCGTACTACAAAAATTTGCATGTGGCGGTCGTCGTTATCATTCTTATCCTAATGAATTAATTGATGCGATTGAAAAAAACTTTGATAGTGAGGTTAACTTTAAGAAAAGCACTGACGAGACATATAAGCTAATTAAACAATATAGCACAAGCGAAAAAGAATACGCCAAAGTTATAATAAAAACTCTAAAGGGATTGATGAACGACTTTGGTCACCTTGTTACTTCTGGAGTTACCAAAGATATTGCTAGTGTAAATAGTGACAAAAATATTAAGAACCAAATCATTGCAGCAGAGATAAACAATATTAAACAATCTGATGATGTAAAGAAATTGCAAAAAGAGTATATTGAAAAGTTTTCTACTAATAAGGTGCCCGATATTCTTGGTACGCCTGCCGATGTGAAGCTTTTTGAGATAGTGTTTGAGGACTCCCCAATGTTAACAGATGGCTTACTTACGGCTATGATTGAAAAGGCTACGAGACTACTAGGCTTATTTGACAAAAAAATAAAAGCAAGTCTTGCTGAAAAAGCAAAAAATCCGGCAAGTAAAACATCAAAACCTTCAGACGGTAGAATATCTGTGGACCTAGAAATGGTACAATCTATGTATGCATCAGCAAATGATGCGGTAATTGCACTGGAAGCTCTACGTGAAAAAATAAAAAAATAACAAGCATATAATGAAGCACATAAAGAGACTTTATGAGTTTTTAATGGCAGAACCTGCAGTTAAACCAGACGCGCCGACTCGTCCTGCTACTCCACAGACACCGACTCGTCCAGACAGACCGGGTCCTAGAATACGTCCAGGCGAAAAGGAAAAGGAAAAACCAATGGCATTTGGATCAGCAGAACCTGCAGTTAGACCGGATACTCCGACTCGACCGGCAACGCCTCAGACACCAACTCGTCCAGACAGACCAGGTCCTAGGATACGTCCAGGCGAAAAGGAAAAGGAAAAACCAATGGCAGTAGTTAGCAATATACTTTCTATGTTCTTCGACGAACTTGAATCTATTAAAGACACAAAAAAGGGCCAGGAAATAATTAAAAAATTACATTCTAAGTATGGTAAGAAAGATTAAAGCATTTGATGCGTATCTAAATGAAGCGTCTCTTCGCGGTAACACCGGTATTCCAGGAGAAGGCGGATCCGGCCAAGAATCATGGCTCGATAAAATAACTGCAAGATCAAATGCAGCTGCTCGTGAGTTTTTTAATCAAAATCAAGGCGATATTAGAAACTTTATGGGTCTAGTAGGACAATCCGCTAGACTTCAGCAAGGACATGAAGAAGCTTTGTCTAAGCTTACGACTGATGCTTTTATTGAACTGTATGGATCTTTACTTGATGGAATCGATTTGGACATAAAGATCTCAAGTAAAGAGGAAGTAAAGAAGAAAATGCAAGAAACCCCCGATGAGAGTGAAGTTGAAGAGCTTGAAGAGCTTGAAGATGCGAATATTATAAACCAAATCAATAAGCGTAAGATCCTACGTACCATTCAACAGGGAAAGGGACTAAGTACCAAAGCAATTCTTAACCTTTCTATATTTAAGGACGGACTCGTTGAAATAATGGGAAGACCGAAGGCTGCTGAATACCTTACTATTCTAAACAAGATCTCTAATGTTGCTCAATTTTTTGATTGGGACACACCTGAGGATATTCAAAAAGAAATGTGGCAGACACGTCAAGGTTTTGCTGGAAGTTGCAGCATTGAATTTGACAAGGAAGATGCCAAGACTCCTGAAAAGGAAGACCTTGCACAAAAGGTGCTAGACGACTTGATGAATGGCGAGGACATATCAGATAATGAGGATGCAGAAGAGCTCATTAGCGATCTAAATGTAAGAATTGTTGCAAAAGGAATTGACCTTTCTGTTCTAATACACGAAACAATTAAAGGCATTTACAAACTAATTACTCAAGCTTCTCTTGAAGCACTGTACGGTGGATCTGCGGAAACTGTCGTGAAGAACACCGATACTTTATTAGATGAGCTCCAGGAGATAAAATTCGGTCGTCAGATGCAGAGCGCGTTCTTTAAACCTGTTAAGGAGCATCAATTAGTCACCAAGAGAATAGAAGAAATGCTTAAAAATGATGCGACTGACGTACAGATCGCTTCTTTCCAAGAGAGGTTAGACTATCTTTTCTTTAATGAGATTGCACAGCTGGGTACAGAAGATGCATCTGAGATGCTGGAAGTAGTCAATGCAATCCTTAGCGAATCACCTGAATCCGAAGACATATGCGACCCTTTCATTCGTAAGGCTCTTAATTCAATCGATCAAGAGGAAGAATACCAGTCTTGGAAGAGAGGTGAAGCTCAAGAACTTTCAGGTTTTGAAGACGAAGAAGAACCGTCTTATCCGACTATGCCTAAGCCTAATGAAATTAAGATGACTCAGGACGAAATCAATGACGCTATTATTGATGCATACGAAAGAGGAGACATGGAAGAGGTTAAGCGCTTGCAGAAAATGTTAGGATAATGTCTTAGCTAAGCCGTATTGTAAATAAATAATAAAAACTGGAAAGGACTATTTTAATAATTTAAGCATTTAATTAGTGGTTATGAGTGCTTAAATCCGGGTTCCAATTCAAACATTAGCCGAGTCT
>Ga0007876_1000635_pt1 | contig 12876 bp, 18 predicted proteins | sample CryBogCBH24Aug09_FD_70958 | JGI IMG/M metagenome (GOLD analysis project Ga0007876, IMG submission 70958) | Freshwater microbial communities from Crystal Bog, Wisconsin, USA - CBH24Aug09 | ecosystem: Environmental > Aquatic > Freshwater > Lake | place: Crystal Bog, Wisconsin, USA | collected...
ATCTCGTCGATGACTTCTTGCACCGCTTCTTTGCTGACAATACCACGCTTGACCAGGCGATTCACCACGCTCTTAAAATCAATCTCCAACATATAACCTTCTAACTTGAAGTACCACGATAAATCAATTTCCATCTAGTTCTACCAGGCGAGACATAATCCACTCCACGACTGGGACTGCCACGGCGTTGCCCATCTGCTTGTAACGGTGACCGTCAGCTTGGCCTTCAGTCCAGTTGTCAGGGAATCCCTGTAGGCGCTCGCACTCAATCGGTGTTAAACGACGCACCACTGCCTCTGTGTTAATCATAACTGTTGTCCTTGTGTCTCCCATGTCGAAGGCATTGAGCGTAGGTGCTACGCCCCCCCCCGTCCATGTTTCGTCATCGTCTTTACTTTGCGCTCTCTTCGCCTTCACGTACCACGAGATCCGTTGCATCTTTGTAATCCCTCGCTTTCAATGCTGAGAATGTTCCGTCCATTTCATACTGGCCAAAAGACTGCATGCGAGCTAGGAGCACCTGCTGGTTACCTGTTTGCAAGGTAAGGCTCATGTCCTCGCTGATTAACGGTCCTTTGCCCCCCCCCGCGGCTCCTTCTCTGTTGGTGAGTAGGATTGGACGACTGCCATCAACGCCTTCTCCAGTGCCGGTGGCAATGTTTTTCCTCGGCGTCCGGCTCGACGTAGAATCCCCTCGCATGCCTTCGCTGAGAGCGAGTATTTCGCTGGAACGTTCTCCGTCTCCAAGACAGCCGACAATGAACACTCGACGGCGACGTTGGGCGACTCCGAAGTATTGAGCGTCAAGCACACGCCATGAGACACCGTACCCCCTTTTAGCCATTTCCCCGATAACAATTCCAAAGTCTCGTCCGGAGTTGCTAGACAAAAGGCCAGGGACGTTTTCAAGGACGAAGTACTGTGGTCTAAGTTCGTCCACGAGTCGTACAATCTCCCAATATAGTCCGGAGCGTTCTCCGGCAAGACCGGCACGTTTACCTGCGACCGAGAGGTCTTGGCACGGGAACCCGCCTGTGAGGATTCCTCGATCTGGAACGAACCCTGCGCTTCTAAGTTGCTCACCTGTAATCTCCTTTATGTCGGTGAAGTGTTGTGCCTTTGGAAATCTATTCTCTAATACGCTACGAGCTGCCTTGTCAATCTCGACGGTGGCCACAACGTTGATGCCGTTGCGCTCCATAGCCAAGTCAAAGCCACCTACGCCAGCGAAGAGAGATACCGCTGTTAAGCCAGACATTGTGTGTCTCCTTGCCATTCGGGGTAGAACCCACCATTCCTTACCCAGAACCAGACTGCAACGATGTCCTGTTGCAATCTGGTCGCCTGGTTAGGGAACATGGGTAGTCGGGGTATGTAATTACGGGCATACTGCCATAGCCATACTTGGAACTGGTACAAGCCTTGGGTACCTGATGCGACATTGGTATCCACTAGCTTGTCCCGTGATTCCGAGTAGGCAATGCAAGCGAACTGCGCCTGCACTTTTGATGGCAAATATGCTATCGGGTCAGGGTTAGATACAACCCTTGGTACTGCGGCTACTGCCTCGTTGCTAGTCGAGGTAGGCTGACCGAATAGCGTCAAGAACGCCACGAAAAATATCGTGAATATCTTGTGAGGTTTGGAAATACTGCTTAGTGTTTCTCTCAACTTCATCGATCCTCGCTTCTATCTGTTCAATGCTTGGGGTGATGTCGTTCATTAGAATGGTTCCTCTTCTGTCTCGATAGCTCCGAAGGCTTCCGTCAAGTTCTGCACGGTGCCCTGATTCTTTAGTACGGCGTAGGCCTTCTTCTTACCAGCCATGACCTGCTTCTCGCTCAGGTTGCCCTTGGTGAGGAACTGCTGGGCGAGGGAGTTAAGGAACTCATCAGTGGGTGCCAGTTCGGCGGCCTTGATGATGTCCTTAATGTCCTGCGGTGCATCGCCTGGGGCGTTGAGTGGCTTCGCCTGTACGGCTGGCTTAGCGTAGGTCGGCTTGCTCTGCTCGTAGACCGCACCAGACTTAGCCTGCGTAGCCTTGTTGCCATCGTCGTCCTCATCTGCCACGAGGCCAAGGGCTGACATGTAGGCGTAGCGACGAGCGTAGGTAACCGCTGATCCTTGTGCCTGTGGGTCGTCCTTGACGAGGTGCAACTTCATGGTGTGAGCAATGAACTGTCCCGATTCGTGAATCAGGTAGGTGGTCAGTGCGTCGACACCTAGGTACTCACCTTCGATGAACTGGCTGACGGCCAGACCGTGCTTGGTAAGGATTGGTGTTGCGTGGGCTACCACGTCTGGCAGTGCCGCATACTTGCTCTTGAAGAACGGATTAACTGAACCCTTTGGTACAGCTCCGAACTCTGCCTGTGCTTTCACTAGCGCAGCGGCTAGTTCATTAATTGATTCTGACTTCATGATTCATCTCCTATTTCTTTTGCTGATATTAATTCGACATAACCGACGCTGTGAACGCCATGCTTTAGGGCTAACTCCCATGACCAGTCGTCGGGCCAGGTACTTGCTACTCCATTGAGGGGTAGGTCGTGGTCTACATCAAACTCTAGTACAACTCGGTAACGCTTAACTCCTGTGGGTTCGGCCATCAGTCCTTGTTCCTTCTCTCTAGGTTGCTTTCATTTATCCACACCTGACCGTCTCCGTCCTGTAGACATACCGTCTTGAACGAACAGTAGTCACACTGCCAGAACTTGCTGGAGTTGGGGTCTAGGCGTAGAGCTGAGCCGTTATCGTCCAGGGCAATACGGTCAGGCAGGTAGCCTGCGGTAAGTGCGCTGAAGATACCTTCTGAGCGGCGGATTTCATCGAGAGCGTCCTGTTCCCACTGCGAGCGGTCAATCCAGAACTCGGCCATGAAGCGGTTGTACTTCTCCACACCCATCTTCTCTGCCTTGTTAATGGACAATGCCTCGAACGTGGTCGAACCCATGACTATCTTCTCAATGACAATCTCAGGGTTGGCGGCCATGATGCCGAGGGCGTTCATACCAGCCTGCACGACTGCCTTCTTGGCTGGACCTTCTGGGTACTTCCAGTCGCCACGCATACGGTTCCAGCCGACCTGCTTGTCGAAGCCGAAGGTTCCCATGGTCTTTAGTTCCCAGAGCACGTGGGTACCAGGCACCTTGATGCCGAGGTCGGACACGGGGATAAGTGCGTCGCACGATCCGCTGATGTACTCGGTGCCACTTGGCACTTCGAACAGAGCGTTAGGGAACACTTCCAAGATTGCTTCCTGAAGTGCCTCGTGAACGATTGTCCCGATGCCAGTGACCCATGCACCGGCCTCGTCCATTGGCTCCGTTGGCTCGGCGTCGAAGGCGTAGTAGCCCTGCTGACGGGCACACCCAAACGATGAGCTGTAGCGCAGAGGTGTACCTAGCGCCGTTGGCTTAGGTGTCTGCGACTTCTCGTGCATCTTCTTTGCAAGCAGATGCGTAATGACTGGTTCTTTAATTGGTTCCATACCGACCTTTCCTTTTCTTCTGGAACTATTTTACTTTGATGCTGTTACATTGATTAATGTAATGCGGGTGAATCATACTTGTCAAGTATTTCTTTTGCCCATTTTACTAAATCTTGAACTCGCTGGCCTTTTGGCTGTCGAGTAACCCAAAGTTCTAGATTCTCTGGGCGGTTATCGTCTCTAATCCCGTTTATATGGTGGACGTTTTCATAAGGCAAAAGTTCCCTACCCAGTATTTCTTGCATAACTAACCTATGAACGAATTTATACTTGCCACCGATTCTCACGCAAAGATATCCGTCTCTGTTATAAAAAGGTTTACCCGATCCTAAGCTTATGTCTTTTATCGGGCGCATCTCTTGCCCACGTTTGTATTGCTGATAGTGGCTTTGGCAATATCCCTTTGCTAAATGCTTTCGGCCACAACCCTCATAAACGCAAACCTTATAAAGGTTGCGGTCAATCTTCCCATACTTCTTTAAGCTCTGACCGTAATGTGTGCTGCAAAGCCCCCTTGAATGTGCCCTTCTTTTGCAAGATGGCTCGGAACATTCTAGTACCACGGAAGTCCCCCAAAATCCCTTGATTCCTTCTTTACTGCCACGAGATTAGCCTGCACGTAGGAGATGTTGTGATCACGGTGCCATTCATTCGGGAAGTAGGTAAGGACTTTCGAGGGGTGAAACTTAGCCTCAATCTCTGGGACAAACTTACGGTAGTTGTCGTCGGTGAAGTACCAAAAACTGTTCTCGTTCCAGCCAGCCACGTGAGTGGGGTCTTGCCATGCGCCACGTCCATCGGTTGATGGGGTCATGGAAAGCAGCAAGCCACCGTGAGCGAGCAAACGCCATATCTTGTTCATGACGGCTACCTTGTCGGCCACGTGCTCTAGGAAGTCGACGGCACGTATAACACCTACGGAGTTGTCAGGCAGGTCGAGATCGAGAAAGTTGCCTACGTAGTCCACGCCTGGCGCCTCGTGCATGTCCACGCCTTCGTAGCCCTCAGCCTTGCGATGCGCGGCTCCGAGGTCGAGGCATTTAAGTCCCCGCCTCTTCGCCCACGCAAGAGCAAGGTCTTGAATGTCACGCTCGTACATCTCTAACGTACCACGCTGAATGTCGGCATTGGTCTGTGCCTGCGACTGGGTTTGGTTGCTGTGGATTCGCTGTGAGTAGAGGTTGTCCTTGATGTGGTAGAACTCACCCAACTTGAACAGCCGAGCCATGAGGTCTTGGTCGTCGAGAATCTTCAGCTCACGGTCGTAACCACCTGCTTTGACGTAGGCTTCCCTACGGAACGCACGGACGTGGTTAGGTGCGTACCAGATGTGAGCCACGTTGTGTGGGTACGGTGGGAACGAGGTGCAGACGTGTGAGCCGTCCTCGTCACGGTATGACCAGCCGTAGTTAAGATCAAACTCCTGGAAGTTAGGCGAGCCGTCCTCGTTAATCTGGTTGAAGTCCGAGTAGACAAACACGATGTCGTCGCTGATGTCGAAGGCTTCTTGAATCTGCTCCAAGGCTTCGGGCATAAGGGTGTCGTCGTGGTCTAGCTCCACCAAGATATCGCCATGGCAGTTGAGTGCGGCCTGCCACTTGTACCAGCCAACGCCACGGTCAGAGTCGTGGTTGTACATGATGCGTACACGCTTATCTTTAGGGCGCTCCCATACGGCACCGTTGTTCAGCACTACTAGCCACTGCCAGTCGGTGTGGGTCTGCTTGCGAAGCGACTCGTAGCAGTCGTCTAGGTGCTTGGGGTCGTGGCTGGGAGTGAATACACTAATCATGCTTAAGCCAAATCTCTAGTTCGTCTAGTACTTTGATTACGTCGCAGGGGTGGTTCATCGTTCCACCACATGCCATGCACTTTCCAGCGTCGTTAACCTTTGGGCTGTGCTTTTCTCGTAGGGCTTGGCGTATTTCGGGGGTCATAGTTTCTCCCCACACATAGGGCAATAGGCATAGCCCCAGTCCATCTCCCGCTCAGGACTTAACGTGCCGTAGTAGTTCGGTGGCGTGTCGTCATCACGATGTTCGCAATATTCTTTTTTGTCTGTCATAGAAGGTTAGGGTACTTCTTCGCCATGAACTTGTCAAGAGTTACACCTTCGTAGCGAAGGCAAAGGTAGTTCAAGCTAACGAACATCGGGTCGTATGAGCCTTCACGAACCTCGTGCTTGACTACTATTCCTCGCCAGTGGGCGTTCCCTTGCGGCCCCTTGTAGTCCTCGTCGTGGAGATAACACGCACCCGCGACCAGACCGTGCTGCGATTTACCAGCGACAAAACGTAGGCCGTACGCGAGGGTCTGCTGGTGACCCATCGTAAACGTATGACCAATCGTCTTAATGCGTGCTTCAACGGTGCCCCCTAGTGGCTTGCCCGACATCGGGTTATAGAAGTAGTGTGAGTAGCCCACCCCGTCGAGCCAGAGAATGTCGAGGAATGGGCTGACCGTCCAGCCTGAACGCTCGTAGTCGAGGTCATCAGTGGAGATAACATCTTCGAGCTGAGCGTCGGCATTGACCGCACGGTTTATTCGATCTTCGTGGTTCCCCAGTAGAATGTATCGTTCTGGGTTCCAAGGACGGTGCTTGGTGCGTCGTCGGTTGTTGTTAAAGTCTGTAAGAGCCTTGTTAAGGACAGCCCAGGCTTCGTTCGCTGCTTCAATGTCCTGAACATACCTACGACCTTCCATCGCCTTCTTGCCTTTGTCGTACATCGACAGACTTGGCATGTCGGCGTGGTCACCGAGGTGGACAATCTTAATAGGCTCGTCGTGGAACTCGTCAACAATGTATTGGCCAATCCATTTCAGGTGGTCGGTTGGGACACCAGGCTTAGCCTGAGTGTCGGGAATAATAACGTGCACGTTTGGTTTACGCATGCTACTCCTAGTGTCGGGTACTCCGCCACTTGAAGTTTAGCGTAACTTGTTGATAAACGTGTGGATAGTCTAGATAATATTGGCTATTTCCGCTGGTGTGACGGTGTAGAGATCGTGCCAGTCACACGCCTGTGGATAACCGCAGAACCAGAGGGCGCCAGCAACGAGGCCGGAGCAAATCCAAGTGTTGTTCTTACGCAGGCAAATGCTGTCTGGCAAGAACATGTCGAGGGCACAACTGAAGATAGTCAAGAAGCCGTAGGGCTTGCTTATCTGCGTGTGCAGGAAGTTCAGGAAGTCGGCACGGTTCACCTGTGCGGGGAGCGGTACGACCTCGTACATGCCACCAGGAGCCACGCTGGACAGCAACTTGTTGTCCGTTACGCCTGCCGCCTCGGCCTGGATAACCACCCAGTCGTCACCGACCTTCTCCTTCAGGACAGCAACGTGGTTCCACTTTGAGTTCTTCTTCTCAATCTTGACCCGACGCTGTGCCCAGCGAATACTTGCTCCTATCAGGCCTTTTGAGTGACAAAGAACAATGTCGCCAGCTTCCACGCTATTCCTTACCTTCCAAGGTTTCGATTCTTTCCTCTAACAATGCTAGAGCATTGTCTTGTCGAATGTCCGTAACGTCATCAATGCCCTCGTGGCCGTGCTTGGTGGCGTAGTAGGTGCTGATGTAGGCCGAGATAAGGCAGAAGGTGACCAGCCATACGGTGAAGTGGGTGACGGCAAACTTCACGGTCAGGATATTGGCAATCCAGTAGGCCATCTCAGTGAGGCCTGCCACGACTGGGCGACCACGTGCCTCAGCTTGTACCATTAGTACAGAAAAGACATTGGCAACGCCTAGGGATAATGCGGCGAGTAGTGCGTAGATCATTAGTCGTTCTTCTTCATCGGTTCGAGTATGGCCTTGTCCTCTTCGATGAGGGCAAGAATCTTCTTCAGCATGAGGTTGGATTCCACATCGACGTGGTAGTCCTTCTCTGAGTGGGCGGCGTCGTCCCTACCGAGTTTGCGAATCTCTCGGATAATCTGGGCGTCACGGCGGGTCTGGGCGAACATGGCAATGCCGACTACCGACTCAATGAAGAGTGCCATGTACGAGGCGCAGTAGTTCCACCAGACACGGTTAGGGTCATGGAAAAGGCCAGGGGCTATCCACCAGATTAACGTTACGAACGTAATGGTTCCGATGAACGCCCACCGACGAATCACTCCCTGTACCTTCCAAGAAATCATCTCGCTGAAGGTCAGCATGTCCCCAGTCACGGGGTCGTGGTATTCCTTTTTCATTACTCACTTTCGAACTCTGCTAAGTGGGCTTCGAGGTCGTTCTTCAAAGCCTTGATTGTCTTGTAGTCACGCTTCTGGCGCTTCTCAATACGGTTCAAAGCGTCACGTACAGTCGACCCACCATTGGGGTGCATCTCTTTGTTCAGCTTGCGGTAGAAGTGTGCTGCTACTGGGATAATTACGGAGAACAGGATTACCGATATAATCTGGCACCAGTTCGCAAAATTGCTAACCATTATGCGACCGTAGGTGGTAGGTGAATCGGGTTGACTGCGGCAGTTACACAACGAAGGAAGGTTTGTGGCTGACGACCATCAGTCGGGTAGTTCTTAGGGTTGCCGTGAATAGGCTTATTGACCCAGCAATAGATTGGGGATTGGCCAGTAGGACCACCGTGCGAAACGGTCAGAATGTCGGGTCCGTTGGTAGAAACAATAAGGGCAACGTGCTGACCTTCTCCGCCACCGTAGACAACAAGGTCACCAGGTTGGACAAGGTCAACGGTAACGCCCTGGGCGTTCTTGGTAAACTCCGCAATGTGAAGGTCGTGGCCCAGAAGAGTTCCGGTGTAACCCTCTCGTCCAAAACTGTTAGAGGTATAAGCCGTTCCACCACAGGGGTCGGCTGCACCAGAGAGCCAGTAGCAAAGGGTCACAAAAGCCGAGCAGTCGGCGTGGATTGGGAACTTAAGTGGGAACACGCCAAGCGCACTCATGCGGTCATTGGCCTCGGAGTAAACAAAGTCCGAAGTCTTGCCAGCGAAGTAGTTCGCCCAAGCAACAATGTTCTGTCGTGTATCTGTCATATTTCTCCTTAGTTGAGGCCGGTGGCCGTGATTGTGTTTACGTAAGCGTGAAGTGCGGTGCCACCAGAAGCGGCGAGGACATAGAACACTGCGGTGGTACCAGGGGTAACGGTCATTACCTGCGTCAGCGTGATAACCGTTGACTGGTTTGATCCGTAGCCTGCGACTGACTGCACCTTCTGGTAGTAGCCAGAGGGAGCCGATGTGCCGTTCGCACCGATGCCGAGGTAGCCAAAGGTTGCAGAGGTGGTGGTGTTCACGAGGTCAACCGTGGCCGTGACGAGGTAGGTGGTGTAGGTGGAAGCGAATCCGACCTGTGCGCCCACGAATGTCCAGTTAGAAACCAAGCCACCGGAGTTGGTAGCGATTGCTCCACCGGAGTAAGTGTTCTGTGCAGTGGCGGCGTTTATAGCGGTGACCGTCGCTGGGGTCTGTGCCACCCATGACGAGCCGTTCCACGTTAGGAGCTGGCCGGTAGTCGAGGGTGTGGCTGAGACGCCGTAGCCGTTTAGTCCGGTGACCCGTGGCCCAGGGTATGAACCGCTCAGGTCGCCTGATGCCGCAGTTGAGTTGGTCAGGGCGTTGACGTTAATCCACGTTGAACCATTCCACTGGAACACGTCGCCCGTGGCTGGGGTGGTAGTCGTGACCCATGCCGTGCCATTCCAGTACACCATTTGTCCGGTGCTTGCCCCACTGGGCAGACCGCTGGGGGTTGATGCGCCACCGCTAACAGGGAAGCGTCCCCATTGGACTTGGTTGCCAATGCCCTTAGATACTAGGGGTAGGTTGGCTACGGGGGTAGGTGGGATTAGGTTGCCGCTCATGATGTCGCCGGTGCCGTGTAGATGTATGGTGCCAAGGTCTTGAAGAACACTACGCAGTCGCCTTCAAAGCCGTTCTCGTAATTGTCTCGACGCTTGTGAGGAATCCAGTCGAGTGAGTCAATGGCCGCTACCGCTGAGAGTGGGCCTTCGGTGTAGGTCACTAGGTCTTGGCTCTGACGTAGGTTTTCCAGCCAGATGAAGTTCTCGTAAGAGTTAAAGTAGTTCTCCGCTCCGTCCACCTCGTTGACCGAGAACAACTGAATCACGGCAGAAATCTGGGTACCTTGAACAATACGTGGCCATGCCTTTGCCGTCCAGCGGTGCAGGATTGGCGTAGCAGTCGCACCAGAGTTGGCGGTGAGGGTAACGATTGTCTGGAACTCAACAGCGATAACTGCACTGCCGTCAGTGTTTAGAATCTGGTTAGACGTTTCGTATGATCCGTTGCCCGTGAACGCAGTAATGTTGGCGCTCTTAGGGCTGGGCATGTCGGGGTCGGAGATGACCGTGGCCGATACCGAGCAACCAGTTGGGTTGACTGCGTTGTAGGCAAAGCCGAACATAACCTTCTTGTCGGGGATACCGTAGTCGTAGTAACCGGAGCTGATGGTACCGCTCGGCACGTACTGGGTAACCGAAGGGATACCGCTGTAGTTCGTTGCCTTGGGGCCGTAGACACCTAGACCACCGATAGCCATGAGTGGCGTGTTGGTAAGTGGGTCCCAGTCCAGCGAGTTAACCATTCCCTGCCCAGTGCTAAACGAGTAGGAGCCTGAGTAGGAAACCATAAGGTCAGAGGCGTAGGCTGGAGTCAGCGGGTCACCGTTGATGAACGTGCTGAGGTCGAGCCTGCCGAGTCCGGTGCTTGACGAGTCGTAGTTATTCCAGGAGAACCAGACAAAGCGACCGTCTCCGACAATGGCCGTCACGGGGTAACTGACTGGCTGGAGAATGTTAGGAATCAGTGGACCAGACTTAAGGTCTGAAGTAGTTGTTGTCGTTGGAGCATACGCACCCAAGGTCTGTGTCATACGGATACCACGGTTGGTACCAATGAAGATGAAGTTGAGGTATGCCTTAATGCAAGTGGGGTACTCGTCAGGCGACATGGGAAGTGCTTGAATCGGCGTGTTCAGGTAGAAAGGCTGAACGTTGCCAGAACTGCTTACCGTTCCAACGTTTGTTGCGTTGGTGGTGGTTGACCCGTTGTAGTCTGAACGGTAGATGAGTCCTGAGCCTGGGCCGGTAACAGGTGAGTTCACATAGCCTGAGAAGTACACTTCCGTCTCGCCACCAGTAGCGTCTGACCATACCCAGTTAGGATTCTGGTGCGTGGTAAGTACGTCTGGTGGGAGTGGGTTAAGGACTGAGCCGCCGGTTGCCACGACTGCACCGATAGAACCCTGCATCGAGATGACGCTCTCGTAGGTGAAGGTAGTCGAGGTGGGAACGCTGGCCACGGTGTACTGGCCGTTGTAGTCCACGTTAATGTTGGCGTCAGTGATGCTTCCGCTGGCGAAATACGAACCTGCTCCAGCCAAGGCAATGGCACTGCCCTGCGTGGTCTGGTAGGTAATGGTCTGGTAGGCACCGGAGCTACCGACTGAGGCCACGGTAACCGTCTCACTGAATGGGGTGGTCGCCGTTGCTGCACCGTTCCAGATGTTCAGCGTTACCTGAATGTTGTCGCCTACCTGCACGATTGGCTGGTACACGCCACCGACCGTTGGCTGGTGGTAGTCCGTGGTAATGGTGATGCTGTTAGTCGAGGACGAGTAGGAGAATCCCTGAAGTGGGATAGTCAGGTTCGAGGTGTTAATCGACACTGGCTGGCCAACGCTGAGGCCGTGAGGTGTGCTGGTGGTGACCAGTACGTTGTAGAAGTCACTCGTGCTGTTGATAGCGATGTTGACAATCTGTGCGTTAACAGTTCCCGTGCTTGGTACAGCACCGAAGTAGGGGGCTGACGACGAGGTACGTGGCTGGAAGGCGTAGAGACGGTTCTTGCAAGCCGCAATCAACTGATCGTTGCACCAGCGGATAAGACTGTAGCCACCCGTGTAGCCAGTGGTCGTGTCGTTAGCGGCGTAGAGCGAGAAGGTAGGAGTGGAAGCGGTAGGGTCGGCGTACCAGACACCGTTGGTTGTAGCGATGTAGACAATAGCGTCGTTAGTCGTGATGGAGTTCACGGTGCCGAACGAGCCAGCAAAGTTCACGGCGTTCCATGAAGTGTCGAAGCGGGTAACGGTTGTACCGTTGGCCACGATTACGTAGTCACCACAGCGAACCAACTGTAGGTTGTTAGCCACGCTACTGAGGGCGTCCTTGCGGTAGGTAGCGGGGAGCAACTTAGCCTGGAAGGGGTAGGAGAATACGTCCACGCCCTTCGAACTGAAGTAGCGGTTCTCTTGGTTGTCACCACGGCGGTCGAGCGAGTACTGACCAGCGCCCATTGACCACTCAACCTGCTCACGGCGCCATAGACCTTCCGTGCTCACCGTTCCCTCACCAGCAATGTTGGTCATCTGAATTGACTGACGCTGGGAAGGAATAGAGCGGTGGCGGAAAGCCTCACGGCGGTATGGTTCAAACGAGGTGTCGGCTACGAAACTACGAGTTTCACCTGATGAAGATGTGATGGAGACTGAGTATGGCCACTGGGCTGTCATTAGAAGCTACGCACCTTTGTGTACTGACGTGCCAAGCGGTCGGCCTCTTCGGCAATACGCTGTTGGCGTCGGGCAATAAGACCATTCACTGAACCGGCTACGGCACCTGCAACGACTTCTTGCGCCTTGCGTGGGTCGGGCTGGCTCTCCATGAAGTTACGTGCAATCTCTCGTGGGAGCGTGAGGTCAATCTCAGCACCGAGAGCGGGCAGGTCAATCATGGTGGGCGTCATGTTTGGAATGTTGGGCGAGTTAGCGCCAGCGATAGCCACGGCGGTTCCGTTAGCGGTAGCGACAGCACTCATCGTCACGGTGGCCGCACCTACGTTGATGGACGTAATCGTGGTACCACTGGGGATACCTGCACCACCAAGGAGCATGCCGATGTACAGACCTGTCGTGCTTGACACGCTGGTCAGAGTGGCTGAACCGTTGGTCGTGGTAGCGGTGAAGTTAACAGCGGCCTTGACACCGTAACCGTTGAAGGGTGGCGCCTCGTCGTTAGTCGCTGGGGTGTTCACCACTGAGTCAGATGCCGAAACGAACTTGATAAACGGCGCTGAGTAGGTGATGTAGATGGGAAGTCCTGGCCAACCAGCCTCACGGATAATAATGCCCTTACCCGATGGGAACACGGGGTCGGTGCTGTTCTGTTGCCAGCGCACTACCTTCCATGACTTGATTGCGGGGAAGGTACGGTACGGTGGAGCAATGCGGTAACGCACTTCGAGAATGTCAATGAAGTTGTCGGGCAAGTCACCGAGGTCGTAACCGGCGAATACGGGGTTGTAGGTCAGTTCAGCAACGCCCACACGGTACAGACCGTTGGTAGGGCTGGAGAGCGAACGCAGGTCGTCGTTGATTGCGACACCAATGTCGTAGCGTGAGTAG
>Ga0007876_1000642_pt1 | contig 12803 bp, 12 predicted proteins | sample CryBogCBH24Aug09_FD_70958 | JGI IMG/M metagenome (GOLD analysis project Ga0007876, IMG submission 70958) | Freshwater microbial communities from Crystal Bog, Wisconsin, USA - CBH24Aug09 | ecosystem: Environmental > Aquatic > Freshwater > Lake | place: Crystal Bog, Wisconsin, USA | collected...
CCTTGGTAGAAGGTGTCGACAAGCCGAACGAAAAAGGATTCTCCACCCACCTGCTCAAACATCGTTGCGTCCACGCCTCAAGCCTAGGCACTCGTGGCTCGGTAGTATGATGGACGCACTGCGGGTATAACTCAATTGGCAGAGTTCCAGCCTTCCAAGCTGGCAGTGCGGGTTCGAGTCCCGCTACCCGCTCTCATTGCTCAGATGACAAATCTCTGAGACCTAATTGGGTCCAAAATCTTTTGAATAATTAGATGTCATCGTCATGATGACCCGCCGACTCGAAGCGAATCGAGTCTCCCTTTTTTGCGAATCGAATTCGTGGCGCCCCGTGCGTTTCATCCGCGATGTGGCCGCGGCGAAACTGCCAACCATCAACTTCGTCACCGTAGGGGTTGCCGCTTTTAAATTTTTCAGTCCGCGTTTGCGGGTGTCCGATAGCGATGTTGACGATAGCTCGCAACAGCGTTTCGTAGTTGACTAATTGGCATACTTCGGGGATTGCAGCGATGAATTCCTGGTTAAAGATGATCTCCGGCATGGGATAGGTTGCCCGATCGATCTGCGAAAATCGTTCGCTGTAGTTGGCATGCATATCGGCACGCAGACAAAGTTCGTCTGATTTGTGGATCAGTCCAGCTTTTTTGGCGCGACTAGTTCGGAACCGGTCCTTTAGTTTTTCAATCTCCAACCGCAGGCGCTCGATTTCCTTATTGGCGGCAATGAGCTCTTCGTCGTCGAAGGCGTTGGTTGACGTCGGCGGCGAAATGGGCTCCTCTTCGACGATGGTCGGCGGTGGAAGCAACCATGGTGGCCCGCCCGGCAATGCCGACAGCGCGTCTATAGGAATATCTGCATCCGGCGCCGGAAGCACTTCCCAGCCGTCGGCCGAACGCATAACCAAGACTTTGATAACCGAACCCTCGCTGTATTGAAGAGTGAGGTCGTCTCCTTCGCCATGAACTGTCAGCGTGATTTCGGGATGCACGAAGACGGAGACGCGATCACTCGAAACTGGTCCAACGAGCACCCACGTGCAGGCAATGTCACCAACGTGAGCAGCGAATCGTTCGAGTGGGCTGTCCGCTGGCTTGTCTGGGAAAAAGTCCGGGAGAAAGCCGGTGGTGCGAGACCCGCGAAGTACCATGCCTTTCTTGAAAAGTCGATTGGCGGGAATGCCGGGGTACAGACCAGAAAAGCGAATTATTGGATAGCGGGTTGGGTCATTCTTGCTCCGCCCCGTGAGCAGTGCTGACGCATCATCACTGGGAGTTTCGTTTATCGTGACGGTGTCTTCCACGAGTCCGGTTGGGGGCAGTGCTGGCGGGACGTAGCCTCGAAACCCAAGTTCGAGGACTCGCTCCGCTACCTTGCGAGGCACATTCGCCGCACGACCCTCCGGAGCCACACGATTTCGGTTCTGGTCACCCTGCTTCCACAATCCCGCGGGGTATATCCGAACCCAACCAGAGTGGACGGAGTTCGCCTTCCCACCCATCAGCTCGGTGAGTGTGTACGAAGCCTGCGTAGAGACGATGAAGACCTCAGCCTCACCTCGAAGGCGACTGGCGAGCCCTGTGACATCCCAGGGCGGTGCGACCTCGCCCTCCCGCAATGTACCGACGACAACCGGCAAACGATCATCTTTGCGGATGAGTTGTGCGAGATGCGCAACCTCTTCATCGGTAGAAATAAATGTGTGCTCCGCGTCCATGCTCACCCTCGATCCCCTAATTGATTGGTCCGTGCAAACTACGAAATGGCGATGCCGCGAGTGGCGTAGAACGCCGCGAGCTCATCGCGGTCAAATGGATCCACGCCACGACCGAGCGCCCGAGGATGCTCGACCGCAATCGAAAACTCTGCAGGCTCCATTCCAATTTCAATCATGCCGAGCATTTCATACGCTTGGCGAATGACCTGAAGGAGAAGAATCTTCACCTCGACATCGTCAGGCACCGACTGTGCCGCAACCGCGAGTCGCCCGAAGAACTCTGCCTTCCACAGTGCGAAATCGTCGAGGTTCACCGCGACATCTCGCAGCAGAACAAAAAGCCAGCTCAGCTCCCCTGCGCGAGGCGTTACAACGACGCTGTGATCTGGGTAAAAACCCGGCCCCGATAGGTCCGGCGCTACGTTAGTGATGGCGACGCTCGCGCCACCCCAAAATTTGCTCGACTCAACCCAACCTGCATTAATCTTGCCGGCGATTACATCGAGTTGCTCTGAAATTGATTTTGTCATGTCGCCGTTTTACTCCCTGGGTGTGACGCGTTCACCCCATGCGAATCAGCTGGGGGTGCGACGGTTCAGCAGCGTGACGTTTTCTCGAGCCCTTCTCGGGCTCTTATCGAAACGTCAGCACGGTTGGCAGTGACGTAATTGACGCGAACATTCCTTGCGCCGCCTTTGTCGCGAGCACCGCGCAGCTACCAATATGCGTTGCCAAAAGCCGCGTGCCCAGCACCTTGCAATGAGCGGAGTTCGCCATCGACGTCTTGATGGCGTAGGTCACCCCACCCAACCCCGACCCACCGCGATACGAGAGTGTCACCGTCGTGGGACGGGGCCACACCGACTTGGTGACGAACACTCGCAATGGGCTCTGCGAGAGCAGGCTGAATTTGAAAGCATAGGTCGCGGACCTTGCGGCCAGGTAGAAAGCGTTGGCCGAGTTCGTGACGATGATGGTGCAGGTGGTGTTGGGGTGCGACGCTCGCAATACCGAGCCGGTAAAGGTGCAGGCACCCGAGAGCACTTTGTAACCGTAGGCAATTGCCCCCGACCCACCCGAAGGCACGATGTGGATCTGCGTATTGAAGGAGACCTTGGTGACAAGGCCATAGCCCGAGACAACAATTTTCTTCTGGAGCTGGGGAACTATTCGTTCCGTCGCAAAGTTGTCTCCCCATGTTCCGTCACTATTCGCGGTCCCCAGTAGTTCGCAGAACAGCGCATTGGCGCACGTGACGCCGGTAATGCTCGCATCGTCAGATGCGTTGTACCCCTGAGCCACTTCACGGTCAATCCACTGACCGTGATCCAGCGTGGTGGCAAAGGCCGCGGTGCCGGAGTTTCCGTATTGCGCCGTCTGGTCGTTATACCAGCCACCCGCAATGCAATACGAAGAGGATGTGCAATCCACGGAATTGAGAACGCCGCCGCCGCCCGCGGCGTTCGACACCTGATTGCTCCACGCGGACCACGTTGAGCCATTCCACATGGCTTCATAGGGTTGCTGTACGTTCGAACTGCTGTAGCCGCCCACGCCAACACAGAACGATGACGAGGGGCACGACAATCCGTTGATCGACGCATCTCCCCCCACCGTGGGGAAGGCGGTCCACTGGCCGCTCACGGGTGTCAAGAAGAAGACATCAGTTCCCGAGGCATAGGCATTGCTGCTAAAGGTGCCGCCGAGAACGCAGCGACCGTGCGCCGCGCAGCTACTCGCCGTAATGCTTGCGGCGTACCACCCTGAACTGCCGGTGGCACCCGTCGCGCCGGAGCTGCCGCTCGATCCAGAAGCGCCGGTGAATCCGCTGTAGCCCGTACTACCGGAACTACCCGTGCCACCGCTGTAGCCAGTCGCACCGGTGTACCCCGTCGCTCCGGAATAGCCGGTGTAGCCCGTGTAGCCTGACGCACCGCTACTTCCGCTCGCCCCAGAGGCCCCAGTGCTCCCGGTTGCCCCGCTCGCGCCCGAGAACCCCTGGCTTCCCGTAGACCCGGATACGCCCGTTGCACCAGTAGCGCCCGTTGCGCCGACTGGTGTGTCGCCACCGATGGCTTGGGTCGACCACGAACGGCCGTTCCATGTGGCCACGAAAGCCTCCGACGAACCGTTCTGGTCAACGTAGTTGCCGCCAGCGACGCAGAAGCTGGAACTGGCACAAGACACCGTATTGACGGCGGGGGTTGGCGCATTCGAATTTCCCGAAGCGTTATTCAGGTCGCCAGCAACTTCGGTGTCCGAAAACGCTGTGCCATTCCACACCGCGACAAAAGCCTGTGAGTTGTAATTGCGATCGAGATAGGTGCCGCCAACAACACAGAATGTTGTCGACAAGCAGGTCGCCGACGTCAAATTCGACTCTTCGTTCGCGGTTGACGCTGGGCAGAACGTTGACGAGACGCATGGCACCGAGCCAATGGTGATGTTCAGCGTTTTGACTGTTGGGAACTCGGTATACGTACCCCCCTGCAAAAAGGCAATATTCGAATTCGCCGACGTGCCATCGTTACCGATCAGGCACAGCGAAGAGTTTGCGCAGGACGCCAACGGTGTCGGTGCGTTGCCCCCACCCTGTGGGAGCCCCGCGGGGTACCACCACTCTTTCCAAGTGCGACCATTGAATAGTCCGTAGTAATCACCAGCGCCACTGGTGTCATTGGCAATGCCGTAATTAATGCAAAAGGTTGCACTCGTGCACTGGCCGCCCGTCATGGTGCTGCTCTGGCCCGAAATCAGCATCGAGCTATTCCACTGAATTGGGTGGGCTACGTGCGCCACATAGCGCGCACCAGCGACGACTACCGGATTACCGAATCGAGACGAGGCGGTCGCATGAGCAGTCGCACCAGGTGCCCCCTGTGCAGCCTGGGTTCCCACTGGCACGACCAGACCACCCACGAGTACAAGCACAAAGGCCAGCGAAATGAACAATTGAGAAAAATGGCGGCGTGGCATGACGGTCCTTTGGGTTATTGATGATAACTATAGGCATCTTTCAGTAACAGCCCGAGCCTGCGCCCACCGATGTCACCAAATTGTCACCAGAAATCCGAGATCACTTCACCCCGTGGAGCACGTAGCGGCTGAGTAGTATCGGATTCAGCGTTTGCTGCCTATCTTCATCAACATGCAATGGAGGCCGACATGGTTGAAACAGTTGCAATGCCCTCGGGCTACTGCCCCAAGTGTGGCCAGCCCCAGTACGGCGGAAACTTCTGTCCGAAGTGTGGGGCCTCCATCGCCGTTGAGGCCCAGGCCCCCACACCAGTTGTGTCAGAGACGCCAGTCGTTGCCACTCCCCCAGTGACTGCGTCCGCGGCAACCACGCCACCGTTACCCGACATGAAGCCTGTTCAGGGGTGGTATCAGGACGATGAGACCCCCAACGCCACCGCGGTCAACCCCGTGGTGACCCCCGTCAACCGGCCGAACCGTTCGAATAAGGCACTGATCATTGGAGGCGCCTGTGCCGTTGTGGCCCTCGGAGTCACCCTCGCCATTATTGGCACTTCATCACAGTCGTCGGGTTCTTCCTACAACAACCGTGTTGCGACGGCCATGCAGCCGCTGCTCGCCCAGAACCAGGTCCTTGCGGCTGCCGCGAATGCGCTTGGATCCGCTGGTCGCCCCACGACCGTTGAAACCGACATATCCCAGACACTGAACTCACTGCGAGCCGCACGCGCTACGGTTTCCGGCCTCACACACCCGGACGCCGCCACGCAGTCCAAGGTGCAAAACGCCCTCGACGCAGAACAAAACTGGCTCACAACGGCGGCGGCGGCGCTGCACCAAGCGTCATCAGCATCGGCCAGCCAATTATCGCCGTTGGGCGTCGTGGCGACTACCGACTTTGGGGGGCTGTCCTTCCTCGGGCATGTTGCGTTCCCTTCATCCACACCCATCCAGGGCTGGATTACTTCAACGGGCTCCCAGCTGGGCTTCATCTCCTCGGTGCAGCAGATCTTGGCAAGCTCCGCTGCAGTGCTTCCAACGCTCAATCAGTACTACGGGGGCCTCAATTCAGTCGTCAATGGCAACGGATCGCCCCTCACGCTGAATCAGTATGAGAGTGACATTGCCAGCATCATCTCAACGCGACAGGCTTTACTAGCCCAGACGCAAAGTCTGCCCACGACGACCAACGACGAGGTCTCCGTGAAGAACCTGCTGGCCGCTTCATTCACGGCAAGCTTGGCTGACGACAACGCCATTAGTTCGTGTCTGTACCAGAACAACAATGGCTACACCGCTTACATTGCCTCCTCATGTCTCGCGGCGTCCCAGCCCGATGACCTTGCCGCCACCAATGCCAAGGCCGCCTTCCGTACGGCGTACAACGCGTTGCGGGGACTCTTCGGGCTAGCCCCAAATAGCAACGCTTTCTAACCAATGGCCAATCCCCGCATTGCCGCACCGGTGAAACGACTCACCGCCCTGTCCGCAATGGGAACAATCGTGATCTCACTTCTCGCCTCGCCCCTAAGCGCGAGTACTGGCGGCGTCGTCAGTGGGGCAAGCCAACAGCAGCGTGCCCCATCAAACCCCTTCACGGCGAGCTTCGTCAAACAACTGCAACTTCGTGACCACACCACAATCGACTGTGCCGTCATGAACCTCGCTACTGGCAAAACCTATAGCTTTACGACGGGCGCGCTACCCCACTACGACGCCAGCATTGTGAAACTCGACGTACTCGAAACAATTTTGGCGACACATCATGGCGTGGTCCCTTCGACCTGGCAACCACTGGCGACGAGCATGATTGAAGACAGTGATAACAACGCCACCACGGATCTTTGGGAGAAGATTGATGGGTACAGCGCTCTCACCAACTACAACAATCGCCTTGGTCTCAAACACACCGTCGTTGAAAAACTTCTCTCGGTAAAGGGATTCCCGTGGCCGGCATGGGGGCTCACCACAACTACCGCGGCGGACCAAGTACGACTTGTTCAGCAGATCGCTGAATCCACCGGGATACTCACAGCGACAGCACGCCGTTATGCCGCAACTCTGATGGCCAACGTCATTGCGTCCGAGGATTGGGGTATCACTAGTGGGGTCAGCCAAGGCACAACCGTCTCTCTCAAAAACGGGTGGCTCCCCATTCACGGGTACACCGATTGGACGGTGAATTCGATTGGCTGGATACATGGCAACGGGCACGATTACATCGCGGCAATTTTGACCGATGGCAACGCCACAATGGGTTACGGCCAACAAACCATCGCAACCATCTCGCAACAATTCTGGTCAACCCAGAGCTCCCCGCAAAAGTCGTAGTTCTTACGTCACACCCCTTCGAGACAATGGAGTGTCGAAAGGAGCAGGGAATGGCACGAATGCTCAGCCTGCAGGCACGAACCAACGGTGACATCTGGATGAGTCTCTGGGCATCCATTAACGACGAGGGAGACTTCGTCATCGAGGGTCATGATCTCGGTCCGGGTGACAGCGAATACGAATGGATCACAGTCGTGCGCGCCGAACACATTCCGGCCCTCATCACGTTGCTGGGTGGCAACGCCGACGACGACCTCCTGGACATCGTTGAACGTGATTGGAAACCAGTCGAGGGTGCAGGTCTTGAGCGCCGAATACGCGAAAGCGAGATTCCAAATGAGTTGGAAGTGTGGCGACACTAACCACTTCTTGACGCTTTAAAGCAGAATCCCCGCTCCTTCCGGAGCGGGGATTCTGCATTGCGTCTGAAGCAACTAGGCGATGGTGACTACCGTCGCGCTAGGCGTGCCGTGGTTGCCACCGTAAATTCCCTTCGTACAGATCACACTGTCAGTGACCGTTGCCCAAGGAACTAGACGAAAGCGTCATTACTGGGGAATTGCAACAAAATTGTCACTCCGCCGGTGGCGGGAGCCCTCGCTCCGCTTCGTTGGCCGCGGGTTGCTGGCCACCGTTTCAGGTTATTGCACATATATAGTCAGTTTTGACCCGGCGGCGGACCCATTGACAACCGCCACACCGAAGGGGCCCCGTAGGCTGGGGAGAGACAACTGAGGTGCATCGTGAGCGGAACCAAACGTCTCGCAAAGAAAATTGAATTTCGCCAGGAACGGCGGGCATTGACAATTTCGTTCCTCGGCGGGCTCGCCTTCGCCATTGCCGCCATTGCCATCGGTATCGTCTCGGGATCGCAGATCATCCTCTTTGACGGCGTCTACACCTTCCTCGGCATCTTGCTGACCTGGATGGCCTCGCGCGTGTCGCGGCTCGTCGAGGCGGGGCCGACGGAGCGCTTCCCCTACGGACGTGAAGCGCTGGTGCCCCTCATCATCGGTATTGAGGGTGTGGCCCTTCTCGCCACGTGCGCCTACGCCATCTTCAATGCCATCATGACCATCGTCGGTGGCGGCAGTGCGCTGCCGAACAATTGGGGCTTCGCTTACGCCATTGCCTCCACCTTTATCCCGGCACTGGTGTGGTGGCGTCTCCGCCGCATCGCGCGTCGGAGCGAACTCGTTCGCGCTGAAGCGCTGCAGTGGCTCGCCGGCGCGGCCCTCGGTGCGGCGATCTTCGGTGCCTTCACCATTGCTCGCCTGCTGCACGGGTCAAGCTACGCATGGTTGGCGCCCTACGTCGATCCGGTCATGGTGATTGCAGCCTGCTTCATCATGGTTGGACCACCCGCCGGCATGGTGCGCCGTACTTTCGTTGAGCTCATTGAAGGTGTGCCCGACGAACCTCTCGTGGACGCGGCCGACGCGGCCTTTGTCGAGGTCGCCGAAGCCTTTGGTCTCACCGACCGCCACATGCGCATGACGAAGATCGGTCGAAAGTTCTACGTCGAGATCGACTTTGTCGTGCCCATCACCTGGACAGTGGCGCAGTCCGACGACGTGCGTCGGATGCTGTTCGCCAAACTCGCCACCATCCCCCACGACCTCTGGCTCACACTCGAGTTCACGGCCGACCGCGACCTCGTCGCGTAATCCACCGCACCGACGCCCCGCTCCTTAGACTGGGCGATGCGTTGCAAGGGAGCCAGCCATGTCGTCAACCACACCAGGACTCAAACGGCGAGGGAGCCTCGTCGTGCGGGGATCGCTCGCCCTTATGGTGGCACTGTTCTTGGTTGCCGCAGGCGTGCGGATGAGCCATCACCACACCACGTCGGTCGTGCACGCCACGGGCAGTGTCTACGAGTTCTACGCCTCGCCCCAGCAGGTGTCGTGTGAATTCGACACTGAAACTGGCTCCACCCAGCACTCCATCTACTGCGAATACGCCTCGAGCACCTTCGCCCAGCACGTCGTCATGACCAGCACCGGCCACATCACCGTCTGCCGCTCGATCAACTGCGGATCAAACGCCGGACTCGGCACGCCCACCTTCCTCGCCCCCACCCACGTGGTGGGTGCACCGATCACGTGTGTCGTTCTCAGTCATGGCACGACGTGCACGTTGCCGTCGGGCCGTGGCTTCACCATCACCCCAACGACCATTACGGAGCTTTCGTGACCTCTAAATCAAACGTCGCTCGCTCGTCGCAAACGTGGCTACTGGTCGCCGCACTCATAGTCGGCGTGGCCGCACTGATTGGACTCGCGGTGTGGGGTGGCACCCTTTCGGCGAATCGTTCCGCCGCGCAGCAGACCGCGCTCAGTGCGCCGGTCCTGGAGGCGGACGTCACGCAGTTCTATTACACCTGGCACGACCGCGACGTCATCGCCACCTACGACGCCTTCGATCACCACACACAGGCTGCACTGTCGAAAGCTGGCTTCACTACGGTGAGTGGGCGCTGTATCCCCTACCCCCCGAAGTGGATCGCCACCAGCGTGACTCCGCTCGCCGACGGCGCGGTTGTCGTGCACGCCCACGTGGGGCGAGCCACCAATCTCTCCTATTGGGAGTTTCAGAACGGTCAGTGGCGCTTCAACCTGGCGCGAACCCTCGGCCACACGACGCTCTGCGGCGTCACGCTCTAAGGCACTGCGCCAACAAGGCATACGCCGAGGCACATCGACCCCGTCGGGTCCGGCGGTATTCGTAGACTGACCGAGTGGCCACCAAGCCAGCGCTGCTGACGCTCTTCACTCACCGCAACCCCGCGCTCCTGCTCTCGGGGCAGGCCATCTCAAATTTCGGTGATGGCGTGGCCAACGTGGCCTTCTCACTCTTGGTCATCGACACCACCCACTCCGCAGCCAAGCTGGGGTGGTTCACCGCCGCCCGCATCGTTCCAATGGTGCTGTTCGTGTTGGTGGGTGGCGCGCTCGTCGATCGACTCCCCCGGCGGGCCCTAATGCTCTGGTCGGACATCGGTCGCGGGGTACTTACCGCGGGACTCACCGTGCTCGTCGTTACCCGGCACCTCCACTTCATCGACCTGCTGGTATTCGGTGGCCTCTTCGGCACCTTTGACGCCGTCTTCACCCCCGCCTTCTCGGCGCTGGTGCCCGAGATCACCCCGGAGGAACTGCTGCCGGCCATGAACGGAGCGCGGCCCGTGGCCATGATGTTGCTCGGCAACACACTCGGGCCGGCCATCGGGGGCCTCTTGGTGTCAGTGTCAACCTCGCTGGCGATTGGGGTTGACGCCGCCACCTTCGCGCTCTCGGCCCTGACACTCGCGGCACTGCGGGTGCCACCAGCGATCGAACGCACCGCCTTAACATCAATGACTCACGAGATCAAAGAGGGTCTCTTGTTTGTTCGCCGAGCCCCGTGGATGTTGTGGACGCTCATCGTGGTGACCTTCGTCAATGGCCTGGTCTTCTTCCCCAGTTCGGTGCTCATCCCCTACTTCCTGCGCGTCACCCTGCACGACACCAAGTCGACGGTAGGCCTGGCCTTCGCCCTCTTCGGGGTGGCCGGCGCCGCGGGTGGCCTCCTTTCATCGAACCTGAAAATGCCGCGTCGCCGGGTGCGTCGGATGTGGACCTACTGGACGTTGGGCACCGCGTCGGCCCTGGCCTTCGCCATCGGCAGCAACTTTTGGATCGTCATGATCTTTCCGGTAGTAGCCGGCCTCATGATGCCCCTCGGGGGCACCATCTGGGAGTCGATGCTCCAGATTGAAGTCCCACGAGAACTCCTCGGACGGGTCTCGTCCGTTGACTGGTTTGTCTCATTTGCCATGAGCCCCGTGGGCATTGTGGTGGCCAGTGCCCTGTCGAGCCACATCGGCGTCGCCCACTACTTCGAACTCGCGGTGGCGGTCTGCGCCCCCGGCGTGCTCTACGTCCTACTCTCGCCCCACGTCAACTCGGTCGACGCGCAGCGTTAGCCCAGCGGCAGCTGGGGCGCCTGGGCGTAGGAGAGGCCGACGACTTTCGAGCCCTTTTTGGCGGTCGGTGGGTAGATGAGATCACAGCGAAAACTGCGACCCTTCATCTCGCCACTGCGACCACCGCGCACCTCGACCCACTCTTCCTCGGTGGCGAGGTTGCGTACGTGGGCGACGAAGACCCAGGAGTGGCGGAGCTCCTTTTCGGCGTTCACGATGACCGGGTCGCCGGTGCTGAGTCCCGCCCACTGCGTCGAGCGTTGCAGGTTCCCCTGCGTGGTCACTACGGCGCGCTTCTTCACTTCTCCATTTAACTCGCTGGCCGTGACGTTGGCGCATTGTGGCCCCTCCCGCCCCACGTCACACCCCCGCCCTACATTGGGAACATGTCCTTTGACCCCGCCGCCTTTCCACTGCCCCGCGCCCTGTCGCCCTCACGACTCAATGACTTCCAGTCATGCCCTCGCAAGTACGAGTACTCCGCGGTGCGCAAGATGCGCCAGCCCGCCAGCTACGCCAGCGTCAAGGGTCGTTACGTCCACGCCCTGCTCGAAGAACTCTTCAAGCTGCCCTCCTACGAGCGCACCATTGACGCCGCGCTCTCTCCCCTGTTCTTCGAGATCGCCGACGAGCGCATCCTCACCGAGGATGTCGTCGCCGACCTCGAACTCGACGAGGCTCTCAAGACCAAGCTGGTCGCCGACGCCACTGACATTGTTCGCACCTACTTCACGATGGAAGACCCCACGACCGTGGTCCTCGAAAGCGTCGGCGAACTCGAAGGCATCGAAATTGCCTTGAGCGAGACAATCAATGATGCGCCCCTCTACGGCATCCTCGACCGGCTCGACCGCGACGAACACGGCAACCTAGTGATCGTCGATTACAAGACCGGATCGGTGCCGAAGGCCGAGTACGTCACCAGCGCCTTCGCCAACTCGGCCCTCTACGCGGCCCTCTGCGAAAACGCCGAGGACATCAAGCAGATGCCCGTCTCCGTCCGCCTCCTCTACATCGCCGCCGGCGTCACCCTCGAAAAGTCGACCGCCGAGTTGTTCCCCAAGCAGCGCGCCGAAGCGGCCGCCTCGGCCTGGGTTCGCATCAAGAAGGCCCACGCCGAGGGCAACTTCGTGCCAACGCCGTCGTTCAACGCCTGCCGTTGGTGCCCAGCGTCTTACAAGGACGAGTGCCGCCGCGACGGCTACGACATTCCCGAGCCCCGTCGCCGCTAACGCGGCACTGCATACCCCGCCGTAACGGGTCTTTAGTCTGGACGGCGTGACTTCCTTCCACCTCTCCTACGACTATCGCTGCCCCTTCGCCAAGAACATCCACCTCCACGTGGTGGAGGCCCTGCGCGCGGGTGCCGACTTCGACATCACCTTCGTGCCCTGGACTATGGGCCAGGGTCACCGCGCTGAAGGTGCCCCCGACGTGTGGGCCGACCCCCGTCAGGACAGTGCCAACCTCGCACTCGCGGTGTCGGCCTCGATCCGCGACCGTCAGCCCGACCGCTTTCTCGATGCCCACGAGGCCCTCTTCCGCGCTCGCCACGAGCGGGCCATTCGCCTCAACACCATTGAGCAGATCACCGAGGTGCTCGCGCCCCTGAGTGTCGACATGGATGACGTCATCGACGACCTCGAGACTCGTCGCCCCTTTGACGTGTTGGGTGAGTCCTTCGCCTACATGGCTCAGTTCGAAGCGTTCGGGGTGCCGACCTTCGTCGTCAACAACGACGCGACCTTCGTCCGCTACATGAAGCCGCCAACCGGGGACGGGGTGGCCTCCACCGCCATCATTTCGTCACTGGTG
>Ga0007876_1000643_pt1 | contig 12792 bp, 20 predicted proteins | sample CryBogCBH24Aug09_FD_70958 | JGI IMG/M metagenome (GOLD analysis project Ga0007876, IMG submission 70958) | Freshwater microbial communities from Crystal Bog, Wisconsin, USA - CBH24Aug09 | ecosystem: Environmental > Aquatic > Freshwater > Lake | place: Crystal Bog, Wisconsin, USA | collected...
CGCAACAATATGCGACCAATAGCTGCTGCTGGTTATCCAGACTCTATGCTTGTTGGCAGAGCTAAAGATGCTGGTTGGATACTCAGTGGGGGTTTCTTTAGGTAGAGGGTTTGTCCGCTAGTGTGATATAATAAAGATTCTTATAAAGGAGTCTTATCATGAAAACACTAGCAGAATTAAAAGCAGAAAAATTAGAAGTAAACAAAGCAATAAAAAGATTTAAAGACAACGAAGCTTATGCAAGAAAAATTGGTAGAGAAGTAGGAGAGCCAGGCAGACCAGCAAACACTCCTGAAGTTCTTTGGAGCAAAGTTGATAAGCGTGGTGAAGATGAATGTTGGGAATGGAAAGGCTTTAGGAATCATGATGGATATGGAAGGACTTGGATTAATGACAAAGGCTACTATGCCCATAGAGTCATCTATTCGCTTGTTTATCCAAACACAATTAGTCTTAATGCTCCAACTTCACAAAATGAAACAGGCTTTCTTTTACATACTTGCGATAATCCTTCTTGTTGCAATCCAAAGCATTTATGGGTTGGCAATCATGCTGATAATATGGCAGATAAAGCTGCAAAAGGTCGTAGCCCAGACTTTAGTGGTGGCAAAGGCCCTCGTTGCAAACTTACAATGGAACAAGCTAGAGAAGCTCGTTTGCTTAGGAAAACTAGTATGACTATTCCACAATTAATGGAAAAATTTAATTTAAGTCGTGCAAGCATGAAAACCTTGTTGCGTGGTGATTCATACAAGGAAAGCGAGTAATTTATGGATTTTGGCTTTGTAGGCCCTTCTTATGAAGCACCAAGTATCTACCAAGACGGACAAGAGTGCATTAATTTTCGACCTGAGATTGACCCTTTAAAGCTGCCAGGTCAAAGGGGTATTGTTGCGCTTTATCCAACCCCAGGACTAACTACCCAAGTTGTTTTGCCTAATACCCAAGAAGTGCGTGGAATGCGTACTGTTAGCGGTGGTAATCAAATGGTGGCGGTTTGTGGCCCTTATGTCTATGTTTTATCATCCAACTTAAATCCTGTCATTGTTGGTCAATTAAATACCTCTGCTGGTCATGTAGGCATTACCGATAACGGAGTAAACGTCTATATTGTCGATGGGGCTTATCGCTATACATGGCGCATTAATAATCCTCCATCAGCGACCATTCAAGCATCTATTTCAGGAACTACATTAACTGTAAGTCGTACTTATTCAGGTACATTGGCTATTGGTCAAGCCTTATATGGTATTGGTTTAAGCAATGAAACTGTTATTTTGTCAGGTTCAGGAACTACTTGGACATTAAATAAAAGCCAAGCTGTACCTTCTACGCAGATGTATGCTTCTGCAACCATTCCATTTCAAGGCGCAATCGCTGATGTAGTGGTAAGCGGTATTACTTATCACCAACTAACAGTAAGTCCTTCTGTAACGCTATATTTAGGTCAAACTATTGTCGGAACTAGCGTTTCTGATGGCACAATCATTACCCAAATTGTGACTGCTGGCTCTCAATACTATATTAACAAGGCATATACGATTAGCTCTGAGCAAATGTATGCCTTGAACTTTACTGTTATTCCTAATACAGATGGTGCTTTTACCGGAGCTGATGTTGTAGATACTGTAGATAACTACTTTGTTTATAACGACCCAAATACGCAATTATTTGCTGCTTCTGATGCCCTAAGCCCTATTACTCAGCCTTTAAGCTTTGCTTCTAAAGATGGCTCACCAGATAATCTTGTATCTTTAATCGTAGACCATCGTGAAATATATCTATTAGGCGAAAACTCAAGCGAAGTATGGACTGACGTAGGAACATTTCCGTTTCCATTTCAAAGGATTCCTGGCACTTCTACTCAACATGGCATCGTAGCTAAATTCTCAGTAGCTCGTGTTGGTAATTCTTTTGCGTATGTCAGCCGTAATATTCGTGGTCAAGCCCAAATTATGATGATGCAAGGGTATACCCCTACTCGTATCTCTACCCATGCCGTAGAGAATACTTTGGTTAATCAATATGTAGGCGATGCAGTAGCTTGGACTTATCAGTTAGAAGGCCATGAAGTTTACGTTGTATCGTTCCCTACACTAGATTTAACTTGGGCCTATGACAATACTAGCGGTATGTGGCATAAATGGCTTTGGGTTGATTCTAATAACGTTTACCATCGTCATCGTGGCAACTGCCTAGCTTTGTTTCAAGGCATGGTTTTGGTAGGTGATTGGCAAAATGGCAAGATTTACGAGCTAGACCCTAATAACTATACCGATGATGGCGATGAAATCCGCAGATTGCGTAGATGCCCTCATTTAGTTGAAGATTTGCAAAGAGAGTTTTTTGATGAATTGCAACTTCAATTTCAGCCAGGTGTAGGCATAGGCGGTACTTTTACCAACACTAATATTTATGTAAGCGACCCTTATATCATTGGAGCTACACAAACAGTCGCTATTCCACCATTAGCAACGATTGTTATTGGAAGCGCAACTAATGTAGACCAAACCACTACATATACCAACCCTATGGCTATGTTGCGTTGGTCTAATGATGGTGGCTCTACTTGGAGCAGGGAATATTGGATTCCAATAGGTCAACAAGGTAAATACAAGAATCGTGCTATTTGGCGAAGATTAGGTACAGCTCGTGACCGAGTATATGAAGTGGTGATTACTGACCCTGTGAAAGCGGTTATTGTGTCTGCAAACCTAAAAGCCTCTGTAGGAGAGAACTAATGTCAAACGGATTATGGTCTACCTCGCAAAACAACCCTTATCCACAAAGCGAGTTTTTGGATGGAACTACTAAAAGACCGACTCGTGCTTGGCAACAATTCTTTTTAAATTTGCTGAACTTTACTTCTGCCACTTCTGCTACGGCAGGCTCGGCAACTTTGCCATCAAATCCTGTGGGATTTATGAATGTCACTATAAATGGTAAAAAATACAAAGTTCCCTATTATAATGTTTAGTAATGATACTCAAGCGAATAATGCCAGACGAAGTGGCTCAAAAGTGGTCACAAGTATCTGATTTTATTGAAAAAGCTCTAATGTATGCAGATGGTGATTATACGATTGACCAAGTAAGATTAGCAGTAGTTAGTAATCAATGGTTACTAATAGGAGTGTATGAAGGTGAGTTTATTAAAGGTGCTTTAACAGTTTCATTTATAAATATGCCTAACGACAGAATTGGTTTTGTAACTGCAATAAGTGGCAAAAACATCTTTACTAAAAACACTTACAAGCAATTAGTTGATATTTTGAAACAATTTGGAGCAACCAAAATACAAGGTGGAGTTCGAGAATCTATTGCTAGATTATGGCGAAGAGTAGGGTTTAAAGAACGATACATTCTTGTGGAGAACGATATATGTTAAAAAGCAAGCATTCCGGTTGGACTTGGGATTTAAAAAGAACTCCTTTTGGTGGCGGTGGCGGCATTATTTCAGCTATTACAGACCCTATTTCTAGTGCTTTAGGAACAGATGGAAGCGGTGGAGGTTTATTAGGTGGTCTTGCAAGCCTTGATTCTGCGGTAAACAATGGTATTCCTGGCGGTTGGGCAACCATTGGTGGCGCAGCCCTTTTAGCAGCAGGCATTACCGACCCCACCCTTTTAGCAGCAGCAGATTCAGGCACTTTGTCAGATGCCACAATTACATCAGCAGGCTTAAATCCTGCAACAGTAGCTACACAAATATCTAGCGACCCTGCAGCTTTAGATTTAGGAACAACCTCATCAGCAGATGCTGGTTTAACAGGCGCAGCAGCAGGTAGCGCAGCAACAGGCGGTGTTGCAGTAGATGCAGCAGGATTGCCAATTACTGCTGATACAGGCGTAGCTGGTGGCACAGGATTAACAGGCGGTGCAGGCGCAACAGGATTAACTAGCGGTGGCACAGTTGGTTCAATAGCTGCCCCCACAACAGGAGCAATTGATGCTTCTGCTGGACTTACACCTTTATCAGGTAGCTCATTAGTAGGAACATCATCAGGATTGGCAGCTCCTGCAGCAGTAGGTGGTAGTTTATTAGGCAGTCTTGGTGGTGGCGGTCTTGGTACAGCTTTAGGTGTATCTGCAGGCTCTAATTTATTAGGCAGTCTTTTAGGAGCTAATGCTTCTAATAAAGCAGCACAAATACAAGCCAATGCAGCTAATAATGCATCACAGCTTACTGCGAATATGTTTAATATTCAAAATCAGCAACAGCAACCATATAGAACTGCTGGTTATGGCGCATTAAATACTATTAATTCATTAATGCCTGGAAATTATGTTCAATATGATGCTAATGGTAATCCTACAGGTGCTGGAACTGGAACAGGTTATTTAACCAACCAATTTAATGCAAGCGATTTAAATGCTCAATTAGCTCCTGGTTATGCTTTCCAATTGCAACAAGGGCAACAGGCTAATCTAAATGCTGCTAATGCTTTAGGTGGCAGAGTTGGCGGTAATACTTTGCAAGGTTTGCAGAACTATACCCAAGGACTTGCTCAAACTAGCTATCAAAATGCCTTTAATAATTACCAATCTCAACGTCAAAACATTTATAACAGCTTGGCAAGCATAGCTGGTATTGGTCAAACATCACAGCAACAAACAGGTAATTTGGCGCAAAATGCTGCAACAACTCAAGCCCAGCTTGGAGTTGGCGGTGCTGCTGCACAAGCTGCAGGTCAAACAGGTGTCGCAAGCGCATTAACTGGTGGTGCAACAGGAGTCGCAAATAACCTTTTATTGGCTAGTTTATTAGGCCAAAACCAAAGCGCAGCAGGAGCTTAATATGGCAGATTTTGGATTTAATACCGATTTAACTGTAAAACCTACACAAACAGGTTCAAGCATTGGCGATATTGTAAATATGGCTAGAGGTGTACAGGCTTATCAAAAGCAAGCTGCAACCATGCCTTACGAGATTCAACAACAAAAAACTGCATCAGAAAAAGGTGTATTTGATTTAAACCAAAAACAAACTCAAGCTTTGTATGATTTAGCTGGTGCTGCTTTAGATGACCCACGTCTAAAAACAGGAAAGCCTGAAGATGCAATGGATGTAATGCTTGAGCAAAAAGATAAAGCAAGGGCTTTAAAATTGCCTGAAAAGACTGTTGAAAGTATATTTGCTCCATATACTTATGCTGCTATTCATAAAACAGATTTGTTGCCACAGATGTTACTAAATACAGTTAAAGGTGGTATTGGAGCTTCAGGACAACAAGCATTACAAACTCCACAATATACTACCAATGCTGCTGGTCAAATTGTTGGATTGCAAGCAGGCTCAAATCAAATATCATCCCCTAATGAGGCTGGTATGCAACCACAAGTTGCTCCACAAACTGGTGCAACTAATCAAATGCAGGGGCAATTTACTCAACGTCAATCATTGAATCCAGGCACAGCACAAGCTGGAATGACTAATGTTGCTGCACAAAATTTATCCGCAGATTTTACTGCAACGCAACAAGCTGCTTCAGGAGCACAACCAAGAATTGCATTGTTTCAAAACATTAAAAAACTTGCTCCTGAATCATTTACTGGTGTTGGTGGAGCTAGAAAAGAATTGGCTACCGGTATTCTTAATGCTGTTGGTATTCCTGCTTATGAATCTGAAAAAATGTCTACAGATGAATTAGCCAAATCTTCAGCAATGTTGTCATTGGCTGGTGGAAATACTGATATGGCTCGTCAATTAGCAGAAGCTGCCAATCCTAATAAGAAAATGAATGAGCAAGCCATTAAACAAATTGCCGACCAAATGATTGGAATGGAAAAGCTTAATCAAGCTAAATACAAGCTTTTAGCTCCAGTAGCTAATAATCCACAAGAATATGCAAATCGTTTAGCTCAATTTAACAAAATCAATGATTTCCATATTTTCCAAGAATCTACTCCTGAAGAAGTGGCTAAACTTAAAAAATCAATGTCACCTGAACAACAAAGAGAAATGGGTGAAAAAATTAAATTGGCTCGTCAACTTGGATTAATATAATCATGGCAAATTTTGCTGATTTGTGGGAACAAACACCAGTAGACAAAATGGCTGGATTAAAAAGCGATTTTGCTGCTCGTGTTCAGGCAGCAAACGATGCTTGGCAAGCCAAAACTGGTAATCCTTTGCCAATTACAAGTGGTTATAGAACCACTCAAGAACAATCTAATTTGTATGCAAATAAATCATCAAATCCTAATTTGGTGGCTAAACCTGGTACAAGTCAACATGAATATGGAAATGCTGCTGACATTAGTGCTAGTGTCCCTAATTCATTTTTAAATCAATATGGACTTCATAGACCATTAGGTAATAAAGACCCAGTTCATGTTGAAGCTGACCCCAATTTTAAAAGTGGTTCAGTAACTGTTTCAGGAGCACCTATATCAAATAATTTTGCTGATTTATGGGAGCAATCAACAATTGCCCCTGAAAAAACAAAAGAATCTGTTTTAGAAATTAAAAACCCTATTCTCAGAAAAAATGTTCAAGCTGCTCAAGAATTTGTACAAACTGGAAAAGAACTTGGAAAAGGTGTTGCATCTTTAGCCGATGTTGCTTTGGGAGCTATTCCTGCTGTTGTAGGAGGTGCTACATATGCTGGTGCAAGAGCATTTCAAAAAAGTCCTGAAGAAGCACAGGCATTGGCACAAAAAGTATCTGCTCCATTAGAGCAACCAATAGGAAAAGCTTTAGGTATTACTCAAGAACCAGCTTACAAACAAGAAGTTTCTAGATTGGCTATGGAAAAAATTGGTCAATATATTGGCGAAAGTGCTGATGTAATATCTCAAAAAACAGGCATTCCAAAAGCTGACGTAGAAAATATGCTTGGAACAATTAGCATGACTGCTGGAAAGCCAATAGCAAAAATTGGTGCTGTTGCCAAAGAAATTCTTACAGAACCAGTTAAGCCATTAACTGAAACTACATTAAAAAATCAATTTGCTGCAAAAGGTGGTGTAGTTGCACCTGAAACAGTTATTGCAACTCCAGAATCTGTTGCTGCTCAAAGAGCATCAATTATTGAACCTCCAGCACCTGAACCAATTAATCGTGCTGAAATAGCTCCTTTGAAACCTAATGAAATAAGCACAAACGAAGCTTTATTAAATAGAGTTGGAATTGAAAATATTCGAAATTCTGCTGTAGAAATGAATCCAAAAGAGGCAACTTCACAATATTTAACTGCAAAAGCTGAACAAGGCCCATATGGTCAAGGAATGACAGACCAAATAAATTATGAAAAAAATGCTTTAACTAATCATTTTGGTCAAATTGAAACAGAATTAGGTGGTATTGTTCCTAGAACTGGTACAGGCTTTGAAGTTACTGATAGAATTGAAGCTGGAAGAAAAATTAAAACTGCTGCTGATGAGGCTTTAAATGCTCATCAAGAAGAAACAAAACGGCTATATAAAAAAGCATCTGAGGAAGTTGGAAATATTCCAGTTGGGCTTGATTCATTAAAAAGCTATTTAGATAAAAGGTCTAATTTTGTTCAAGCACCTGAAAAAAGCTTAAGAAAAGGTGTTGTTGATTATTTGGGCGAACAAGAACTTTTAGATAAACAAGGCAATGTAAAGCCTATGACTGTAAAACAATCTGAAGATTTGCGTAAATTTATTAATAGTCAATACAATTTTGAAACTAAAAATAAAGTTGGTGATTTAGTTCATTTAATTGATGATGATGTATTCAAGAATGTTCAAGGAGATACCTACGAAAAGGCTAGAAGTCATTTTGCTAAAGGCAAAGAAATTTTTGATAATCCAAAAGCTATGAGAGATTTGCTTTCTGATGAAGGAGTAAATCAAAAAATAGCTGATGAAAAAGTTCTTAACAAAATTGTTACTTTGGATGAAAGCCAATTTAAACATATGGTTGATGTTTTTCAAGAAACAGGAAAAACTCAAGCATTAGACCAAGTTAAAACTTCTTTAATTAATCGCATTAAAGAAGCTGGTAAAAGCGCAACTAATGAACCTTGGAATTCTATTGCAGCAGCTAAAGAACGTGCAAAACTAAGTGAAAAATTAAGAGTAGCTTTTAGCGATTCTCCAGAAATGTTGCAAAAAATAGACGATGGAATTGCTGCTGGAAACATTACTTACATTCCAACAAAATATCCTGGAGCTGCCGTTCAAAAACATTTACTTCAAAATAAATTTGTGGATATAGGGATTAGACGTGCTTTTGGTAGCATGGGTGGTGCTGCTGGTGCTTTCTTTGGAAATCCAGTAACTGCTGCTGGTGGTGCTATGGCTGGAGAAGCAGTTGGTGGAAAAGTAAGTCAGGCCGTAACTAAATCTGGACAACAAAAAGCTTTGCGAAAAGAAATAAAATTCAAGCAAGAACAAAAAACTAAACTTTCTGATATAGGAAAATAATAATGGCTGTCTTACTATCCCCTATTGGTAATGGATTTCAATTCTTTACTACTACAGGCTTGCCTTTGGCTGGTGGTTTTCTTTATAGCTATCAAGCAGGTTCAAGCACTCCTTTAGCAACCTATACCGATTCCACAGGAAATATTGCTAATACCAATCCTATCGTTTTAGGAACAGATGGCAGACCTCCTTATGAAGTATGGCTTACCTCTGGATATTCCTACAAATTTGTATTAGCTACGTCAACTAACGTAGTCATTCAAACCTACGACAATATTTATCCTATTCCAAATGCATCAACCACAGGCACTACTGTTCCTGCTGGTGCAATCATTATGTGGTCAGGCTCTATTGGTTCTATTCCTGCTGGCTATGTTATTTGTAATGGCTCTAACGGCACTCCTGATTTAAGGGATTCCTTTATTGTTGGTTCAGGTAACAATTATGGAGTAGGCTCTACTGGTGGTTTTGTAAATAGCGGTGTAATGACCAATTCAGGCACAAATATTCCGCTTTATTATTCATTAGCATTTATTCAGAAGACTTAAGGTGAAATTATGTCTTTTGATTTTGACCCTGTGAAATATGGCGTTTTATGGCAAAAGGTAGAAGGTTACGAGTCCAAACTAAATGAGATCGCCAAAAAGCAGGACAAAATGGAGTCTCAAATAGAAGAACTTGTGGCTTTGGCTAATAAAAGTCGTGGTGGCTTTTGGATGGGAATGGCTATTGTTTCAGCTATTAGCGGATTAATTAGTTTTTTTGCAGGACTATGGCATGGCAAGTAAAAAGCCTGTGCATCGGTCAAAGACTATGTGGTTTTCACTAGCCTTGGTTATTGCAGGTGTTGTATTTGATAACTTTTCCAGCATTCAGAATGTCATAGATGAACGATATTATGGTATTAGCTATATCGCTATTGGTGTTTTGGTGGCTATACTCAGGTATGTAACCAAAGACTCAATTGAATGAACTATATCCTATACCCATTTTATGTAGTTCTAGACTTGGTAATGACTTTAATTGCTTACGTCATAGCCCCTATCCTTCCTATTTTTACAGTTCAAAAACTATGGTGGTGCGATAACCACAGCTATCAAGCAGTTGGCCCTGTGCTTCCTAGCTGGCTTAATTGGTTTATGACCCCTGACAATACTTTAGATGGCGATGCTACTTTTCAAAGCCTAAACTCACCTAGCTATTGGTCAAAAGTTAAATGGCTTTGGCGCAATCCTGCTTATTCTGTATGCTTGAAATACATTAACATTATTGAAAACAAACCTGTGCTTCATGGCAATGACAACATAAAGGATAATGACAATGCGGTGGCTGGCTGGTGTTTCGTTCAATGTGCTGGACTTTTTCAGTTTGTTTGGATTATTCCTATTGGGTTCTCTCGCTGCTTTTATCTTAATCTTGGCTGGAATATCAGAGGCACTTTACATACTCCTCCAACAGAAAGTTATCAAGCCACTTTTGCGTTCTCTCCAAGAATAAGCGGTTTTAAATAATGTTTGGTTTAAATCTCTATGCAATCTACGCAATGGTCGCTATCAGTTTGTTTTGCGGTGGCTTTGTAAGTGGTTGCCAGCACGAACAAGCATCTCAAGAAAAAGCTATTCGAGAAAAAGAACATCAATACCAAGCCGATGCAGACAAAATAAGGACAGAAAAAGATGATCAAATTAACGCTATTAATTCTCAGCTTGTCGATGCTATTAGTGAGTTGCACAAGCGCACCAGTCGTACCGACCAAACCGCAGTTGGACAAAGTGGAACTGGGACAGCCCTTTTTGCCGAGGATGCAGAATTTCTTATCAGGGAAGCTTCCAGAGCAGACCAAATAAGAGTTGGGCTTGATGCTTGTTACAAACAGTATGATGAGGTTACAAAATGAAAAAATTATTATTTTTATTAGCTTTATTTACTTTTAATGCACAAGCTCATACTTTAGTTATTTGTAATGGTGAATATGCTTTATGCGCTGCATCAAGCACAACTCCAACAGGCAAAACCATGACTGTTAATGGTAAAGTTTTTAAAGAAGGTATGGCAGTTTGCCCTATTCTTAATGGTGCTGCTATTGCCAATATGGATTTAATGAATGGTTCTTGTAATTCAAAGCCTAGCAAAGTTTGGTCATTATTTGGAATTCCTCCTGTAACTTCTTATCCTCAATCCCCTAGTTGGAATACAGTTCAAGCTCAATTTAGATCATTTACTGTAGGTAATACTTCTACTACAGGCATGAGCAATATGTGGAGCTTTCCTTGTGATATTCAAGCTCAAAAGGTAAATGGGGTGAAATTAGCTAGTTGTTATGGCCCTATTATGGAAAGCCCTTGGAATGGTGATCATATAAAACAAGGTGAAACAGCATTTACTCAAGCTCCTGAAGGGGCAACTTATCCTGTTGGTGGAAATATAGCTAAATGACAGAAATGCAATTACAAGCCCTTGGAATTGATCTTAAATGGCTAAAACCTTTAAACGATACTTTTGTCAAATATGGCATAGATACCTCAAAACGCCAAGCAGCCTTTATTGGTCAATGCCAGCATGAATCAAGCAACTTTAAAACTTTAGAAGAAAACCTTCATTATTCTGCTGGTGCTTTGATGAGAGTTTGGCCTTCTCGTTTTCCTGATGATGCAACTGCTGAGAAATACGCAAACAATCCACAAGCTATTGCAAACAAGGTTTATGGCGGTAGAGCTGATCTTGGCAATACTGAAGATGGCGATGGATGGAAATTTCATGGTAGAGGCGTTATACAGCTCACAGGGCGTTCAAATTACACAGTATGTGGACAAGCCCTAAGTCAGCCATTTATAACGCAACCAGAGCTTCTATTAGAGCCTGAATGGGCTTGTATGTCTGCTGGCTGGTTCTTCAATAAGAAAAACCTTAATTCCTTGGCTGATATTGAGGACTGGGAAACCATGACTAAACGTATAAATGGTGGCCTTTTGGGTCTGCAAGACAGAATAGACAAAACTCATAAAGCAATGGATATTTTAGCGATGTAATCGTTTTTTATGTTTAAGGTTAAGGGCAAGCTCTATTGTGTATTTAAGAGCTTCCCATTCACCTCTTTGCATCACTACTGGAATTAACTCTTGTTGAGCATCAATCTCAGCAAATTTTTTAGTTAAATATTCAGCCATTGCTTCTTGCTCATGTTTACTTCTTTTGGGCTTTTTTGTCATATAAGCTGAATTAAAGGTTTTTTGTTCTCAACATGGTCTAAAGCTGCTTGCCAAGCTTGAGTCCATAGATTAAGAGCTGTAGATCCTTCATAAAAGAAATCAAAATAAACAGCAAAAAAGGCTTCTTCACAATCATCTGATGGAACTTTCACGTTTCCAGCAAAAGGTATATCTTCACTTGTCATTATCTTTTCCGATTAAATACCAAATAATAAAGGCGAAGCCAATCATTACGATTGCATTGAAAATCATGGCCTCGTCATTACTCATTACATTTTTTTCTTTTTAATGCCTTCAGCTCTACGAAGATCATGAGAATGTAGTTTTTTTCCTACAGACTTAGGAACTTCTCCAGCTTTTTCAGCTACTTTTGCTGCTACTTTACGAGTAACAATTCTGCCATTAGAAAGCTCAAATTCATGCTTTGCGCCTTTGGCAGCTTTACCAGCCATCTTTTTAAGCTCATCATGGCTGTAAGCTTTTGACTTAGCCACAATAACTTTTCCAGACTTTTCTTTAATGGCTGGTTCTTTTACTGTTAGTTTTTTAGTTGCCATTATTTAATCCTAAAAATTTTATTAAGTTTAAGAGTACCTTCATATTCAATTTTGCCTTGAGCATCTAAAGAACGCAATGGAAGCTCTTGAAAGTATTTCCATTTGTCTTTGTATGACTGAATCTCAGATGGAGGAACCCATCCAGCTTTTCTCCAGCGCAAAGTAATGTCAGTACCACTTGCAGTCCAAATATGATGATTCATACGGCCTCCTTAAAAAACTCTGATTGATCCAGGTGGGCAAGAATAGCCTGAATAAACAAATACAGCTCCAGCAGGGGTTTTACAAGTAATTACTTGTTGCTGACCATAAGCTGTAACTGCAATAAAAGCAAATAAAACTCCGATTAACTTTTTCATTATTTTTCCTTAGAATGGAATATCAGATTCAAGATCAGCCAAGTTAGTTGGTTTAGCGTTACCTTCTGTTTTTTCCTCTGGAACATTGAGATAAGCCCAGAACGAACCTTCTTTAAGGCCCAAAAGAGGAATCATTTCCAGCTTTAACATCAGATCGCCTTTTTTAGTTTCAGTCACAATTCCAACTGTAGCATATCGTTTTTTGCTTGTGCCATCTTGAGCTACATACTCTGAAACTGGAGCTTTTACATACCATTTAATAGCCATTTAA
>Ga0007876_1000646_pt1 | contig 12776 bp, 11 predicted proteins | sample CryBogCBH24Aug09_FD_70958 | JGI IMG/M metagenome (GOLD analysis project Ga0007876, IMG submission 70958) | Freshwater microbial communities from Crystal Bog, Wisconsin, USA - CBH24Aug09 | ecosystem: Environmental > Aquatic > Freshwater > Lake | place: Crystal Bog, Wisconsin, USA | collected...
TTCTTTATTGAAGGAGATAAAGCTACTGATATAGCTTATTTGTATATTAAAGAGTTTTCTTTACCTGGGGTAAAGAAATCAGTCGCATCAGTAAAATATAAAGGTGTAGATATAAACGCTCCTAGTACGAGAGACTTTGGTAGTAGTAAAAGCTGGGAAGTAACATTTTATGTAGATACGTATTTGCGTATAAGATCTTGGCTTGAAGATAGACTTACTGAATCGGCAGCTAATACACCTGGCTCTGTAAACCATATACCAAATGAAAAATTAGACTTTGCTCAAGTATCAGTGTACGATGATTTGTTAAAAAAAGTAATTACGTACACTATAAAGGGGTTATTTATAAAAGAATTACCTAATCAGGGCTACAACGTATCGGGTGGTGGTAAGATACAAGAAGTAAAAGTAGTATTTGGCTATCAAACTTGGGAATCTGAAATACAACCTTATGTTGCTAGTGAGGATAAGTACCCAGGCGGTAAACCAGGTTCAAACGGAGTACCTGACGTAAAAGAAGTTAAACCCTTCCAGTTATTTTCTATAAACAATCTCTTTAGTTAAAATGGTTATTTCAAACATAAGTCAATTTTTAAAATCTGTATTAGCTAGTCCTGATTTTCATATACCTATAGACGCTAATTTTGTAGTGGGTTTTGATAGTTTGGATCGCATTATAGGTAATTTAAATACAACAATACCCGATAAAATAATTAAGACAGGGGATTGGGGTATAGTTAAAGACGGATTTGATATCTTTTTTGCAAATGGTGTGACTATACCAGGAGAAACAGTAACTACAAGTAAAGCTGGTTTTTCAGCAGCAAGCGAAGGATTATACGGTGGCTTACTTTCAGGACCTGTTTTAACCGGTCGTTCAAACTTAACTAATTTTGAAATAACATTCTTAGAGACCAGCCAGTCGTTTGCGGATCAAGTTATAAGGCCATGGATAGTTAATGCAGCGCATTACGGTCTATTTGCTAGAAAGAATCCAAAATCAAATCAAAATTTTAAAACAGACGTAACCGTTGCTTTTAAGAAAAATACAACACCTAATTCTAATGACCCGGTGAACCGTAAAACTATAGTATTCAAAGACGCTGTCCCGGTTAGTGTAGAAGGTTATAGTGCAAGTTATGGTGGATCTAAAGTTGCTGCTCGCAATATTAAGACTACATGGACATACTCTACATACGAAATAAGTTAATATAAATGTCTTTTAAGTTAAATGCATACTTGCCTAGCAAAAAGCAGGAAGTATTAATAAATGAGCTTCGTTACAAGCAATATAGAGATCTTGTAAAAAGCTTGCATAATACTGATAAAAAAGAAACTATATTACAGTATAACTCTATTTTAAAAGATCTTTGCCCAGATATAGCTGAATACGATATTACTTTTGAAGATAAGCTATCCCTACTCTTAACCATACGCAATTATTGTGTAAGCCCGGATTTAAAACTTAAATGCAATTTACAAGATGGATCATCTTATAGCTTCACGTTGCCAGTAGAAAATTTACTAAACAAAGTTAAGAGTATTAATAAATCCAGTACAATCGTTACTAATGGCATAACCATAGAATATTCAAGTTATAAAGTAAGAGACGAGTATGTTTTTCTTAATAATAACAAAGATACATTTGTTAATTTAGCCTCTATTATAGATAGCATTAAAATCGGTAAAACTGTTGTTATATTCAGGGATTTAACATTAGAGGCTAGGATTAAAATAATACAAGAATTGCCACTAGCGGTAGTTAAAACCGTTATGGAAAATGTCGAAAAAATTAACCGTTTACACGACACTGAATTACTTTTAATAAAAGACCCTAATACTGACAACACAATATTAAGGTTTAGTTGTAATATAACATTTGAAATTTTGCAAAAGTTGGTAGAGTTCTTGTATACAGAAAGTTTAAATAACATTTATAGAACTCTTTACAACGTAGTAAAGTATCTAGGGTTTTCTGCAGAATATGCAGATAACATTACCCCTATTGAATTGCAGGTTTACTGGATGTATTTTATGCAAGATAACGCCAAGCAGCAAGAGCAAAACAATGCAGTAAGACCGAGTGGCGGATTAAACATGCCTACCAGTACACCTAATTCAGAACTAGGCTTTTAGTATAATGATGTAAGTACTTTTATGTTTGATATAAATGAATTTATTGCAAGTATTAACGCTAATGCGGTAAAAAACTCTATAGAGGTGTTTCTACCTAGCTTTCAAAGAGTGATAAAGTTTAAACCTGTTAGTACAAAGCAATATAAAGATCTATACGCTTGTATCAAAGACAACATACTGTATAATACTAAGTTTATTATAGTAACATATAACATTATTAAAGATAACTGCTTAGAACCAGATATACTAGATCAAATAAATATTATTGATAGAGCGTTTATTTTATTAGCATTAAGAAGAAATATTTTAGGTACTACCGTAAAAAATATCGACTTTAATTCTAACTTAGCACTTGCTTCAACTATAGTATTACCTGAAGAAGAGTTGTTGACTGTTAGCAATATAAAAATTAGCACTCAAATACCTACTTTAAAAGAAGTATACGAGATGGAAGTTGAACTTAGAGGAGATCTTAAAGAAGAAACAGTCACTATTGATGCTTTAACTGAAAATCTTATTATCGGGGGTTGCTGTAAGTTTATAAAAAAGATACAAGTTGAAGATACTGATTTAAACTTTAAAGCTTTTAACTATAAAGAGCGTATAAAACTAGTTGAAAGCTTACCGGCTGCTACGTTAAATAGTATTCAAAATTTTGCAGAAAAAGTAACCAGTTTACAGGATAATATTACTAATGTGCTAAATAGTAACGGTACTCGTTCTCAATTCTATATAAATACGGATTTCTTTTTAGCTGAATAACATAAAGTCTGGTTTAGTACCTAAGTATTTTTATGGATGGCACCGCTGGAGAACAATCTGGAAATGAAGCGAAATTCGAAACTGCTTTGAATACGCTCACGGATGCTTTGGTTAAAGGAGATGAATCGAATCCGTCTTTAAAAGAGTTAATAAAAAATTTAAGCAAAAACGTTGATCAGTTAACTAAAGAAACTAAAGAAGCTTCTGATAAAGCTGATATTAAAAACAATACTAGAGAAGATTACAATAAAATTGCTTTAGATTATGCGCAAGCTCATTTAAATGGACGTAAGGCTAAGTTTGAAGATAAAGGAGAAAATGAAACAGATCGTTCAACTAAAGAAAAGCTAAAAAGAATTGAAGATATAACTTCAGATAAGTTAAAACAAGTAGAAGGCTTTATTGGTAAATTTATTCCGAAAACCGTACAAAATATATTAGGTTTTATTGGCGGTAAGGAATTACTTGAAGGTCTTAATAAGGCTATTATAGAAAAATCTCAAGACTTGTTTGCTGGAGAAGAACTAAAAGAGGCAAATGCAATAAAAGAGTTAGAGAGAAAAATAAATAAAAAATCTGTTGAACAGAAAAAATTACAAGCAATAAGCAAACAAAATACTGATGTCTTAAATAAAGAGCTTAATGAACAGTACGGTATAACCACTGAAGATAATTTAAGTAATGTTTCTAAGGAAGTACCACCGGTTAAGGTTCAAGTCGATACTGCTGCTAATGAAAAAGAAAAAGTAGAAGCAAAAACACCTGTAGTTATGCCTGCTAACGGCAACCCTGTTACAGCAACTTCTCCTGTAATAGATGAAACTTCAGCAAATAGTAAAGTGGTTGAAGATAAAGGAGCAATTGAAAGCGTAGAAAATGCACCTGCTGAAATAGAATTAACAAAAATATCTGATGAAGCAGCTGATGCAATTGCAAATGCATTAAAAAAAGTATTAACTGAAAAAAGAGAAAACACGAATACTGATACTAATGAAGTTAAAAAGCGAGTGGATGATGCTGGTAAGAAAGCAGATCAAGTTAAGGAAGATATAGATAAACTAACACCTACAGTTAAACCACAATACGAAAATGTAGAAGGTCAAGTAAGTGAAGAGTTACCTGTAACACCAGACAAAAAAGAGAGTAAAGGTTCTAATTTAGTACCTACTATTGCTAAAGATGTTATTAAAGAAGCTGCAATGACTCGTTTTTTAAAGATTGCAGCAAAAGACATAGGCAAGGCTGAAGCAGCTACAACTACGGGCGTTGTAGCTGCAGAAGTAGCATCGGCTGGTGCAAATACCCCGCTTATACCTGTAGAATATCTCGCCGGTGCTGGATTTGGAGTTGTAGAAGCCTTGACGGAATATTTTGCTGATTCTCAAAACAGACACGCAAAGGGTGGCCCTATAAAGACTCCAAATAAACCAGTGTTGGTAGGTGAAGAAGGCCCGGAAATATTTGTACCTGAAAGTACAGGAAATATAATACCTAATAATCTCTTAACTAGCAAAGAAAAAGATACAACAAACCCTGCTGCAGTAGAAAAAATAACTTCTCTCTTAACACAGGTTATATCCTTACCTTCAGAAAAACTAGCGGCTATATCTAACACAACTAATATAGGGGATAGTTCTAGTAGTATGCTACAAACCATGAACAAAACGTTGCTGGATATAAGTGATAAGCTTGATATAAAAAATAACACTAACAATGATCAGCACCCATCAAAACTTACTGGTTTAATGAATTCTAGTAACAACTCTTCAAGCAACACTATAAACATAATATCTCAAGGTAATCCTATTACTAATTCTCGTCTTAGAATAGATAACTTTTTGTATAATAGGAGGGCTAACGCTTAAGTATTATTATGGCTAGCGACGTCACAGGCACATTTGGTACAGACCCTAATCAAAAATATTTAACTAATAATACTGATACTAGCAGTAGTGGTTACAACCCGAAAGCAAGTTATACCGGTGCACCTAAAGTAGATGGTAAGGAATGGAACGTGCACGGGGAATACAACTGGGCTTTAAATTTAGGACCAAATAATGGAGATATAAGAAATTATATACCTAAAATTGAATTGGTAGAATATGATCTTACATCTAGCTCTCAGTTAAACGCATATAAGTTATTTTTATCTCAAGCTCAAGATCAACTTGATATCGCAAATATAGGACGTACTGGAATTTTAGGGCAAAACAATACTGTAACCTCTAATATTGCATCGCTTATTAACAATGGCGTTTTACCAAGTGGTTCAGTAGACAAGTATTTAGGACCGAATAACGGGGTAGCAAACCCGGGTGGTTTTAGTAATGCAGATCCGTATTACGGTCTATATCAAGGCACATTAACAAATAACAAGTATTATTTACCTTATTTGAATCCGCAAAACATGACATCTAACTTAGGTACATGGAAAGGAATTGACGGTAGTAATGTTGCAAAAGATGTTAGTAATGTTGCAGCTGACAAATTAGGTGGATTGCAATTTGGCCCGACTGGCTCTAATATAGTTGCAGAATTTCAAACTTTAGGTTTAAAACTTGATGCTATTAATAGCGTGGCTAACGTTGCCTCTAGTTTAAATGCACCCGGTATATCTAAAGAAACTATAAAAGCGTTTGCACCAAATGATACAGGAGACTCTATCGTTACAACGTTTTACCTGTTTAATACTCAAGACCAGGCTCAAATGGCGAGTAACTGGAATTTTCTTTTTACTTTGACGTATCAAAACCTACCTAATAGAAAATCATTAAGCAGAATGGACCCACCTTGTATATACACAGTTACGGTTCCAGGGTTTAAAAGATTTCCAGTTGCAGTAATAACTGGCTTAAAAGTGGATAACGTGGGTACCACGAGGTTAGTAGATATAACTACTGGAGAAATGATGTCAGTGGATAAAGCTACTAATAATAAGAACGTAAAAATTGTACCTGAAGCGTATAGAGTGACTGTTACTATTCAAAGTTTATTAACGAATTCTCGTAATTTATTTTATTATAATTATGACCCTAAAGGTACCGGAGCTAATATACAAGTTATAACAAGTCCGGATACTAATAATATTTCAAATCAAGAACTTACTAATACGTTAAATCAGTATCAAAAAATAGCTGAAAACGCTAAAATTGATGCAGATGCAGCTGCTGAAGCTCTAAACACGTTTAAATCTCAATTCCCTACTAATTGGGATCAATCTGTAACAGGTCAAAACTTAAACGCAGCAAATACAACTGCACAACAAAATTTGCAAAGCGCAAACATAGCAGTAACTACTACGCAAAATTATATAAACAAACTTAATACACCAAATCCTTAATATGGACGGACAAAAACAAAACAGTATATCTACGTTACCTACGTTAAGCCAGCAATACCTGGAGAACTTATTTAATGTATATAATGATGGGCAGAACTATTTCTACAACTTAATAGGTACTGTTAACATACCTGCTAACTTAGATAATAGTGTATACACTAACTATGTAGTAACAAGTGATTATATGCCTTGGCCTTTAATAGCACAAAAGGTTTATAATGCTCCTGCTTTATGGTGGTTAATATGCTGCACTAACAACATACAAGATCCTACATATTTTCCAAAAGCCGGTACAGTTTTAAAAGTCTTAACCCCTACATACGTATCTGCTATATTACAGCAAATTAATAAAAGCTAATGCCTCAATTTAGCACAGTTTTTAATGGAATAGCTCCATCGACTATTAATACTTTAAAGTATAATAACCAAAAGTATCAGTTAGATATTATATTTGATAACTTACAGGGTAATACTTTTCAGCTTAATGTTGCAAGTATGGTTTCTTTAGACATACAGGAAAACACTACTGATTGGTTTAGAAGAGCTAGTTTAGTTATAAGCAATCCAGAAAAAATATTTGAGCAAAAAATAACTCCAAGTACTAATAAAAATCAATACTATAAGTTCAGGAACGATGGTAGAGATATTGTTTATATACGTTTTAAGATTATAGACGACACAGATATAAACGTTGCACCTGCTAATATAGATTATAATGTGTGGGGTATGCAGTATAAGTTTGCTATATACGACAAAGAAGATACCCCCGGTGATAGCCCCGCTAAAGAAACACTTAAGCTTTATTTGTGGGAATATGATCAGCAAATATTAAACGAAACCGCTTTACAGTGGTCTACTAATGAAGCACTACCTACTAATATTATACCAGCATATGCTACAGATGATCAAAAGCTAGTTAATACTGGTACTGCTATTAAAAGTCTATTAAATAAAGCTTTAGCACATTCAGAACCACCAGTATTTTCAACAAACTGGGATATAGGTTCTAGTAAAGCGTTTTATAGTGCTCCGGCTAACTACACTGCTTATGATAGCTTAAATTACTTGTTAAAAAAGCATGTTAGCTCTCAAATAGGGGCTGATGGAGGCGCAGACCCTTGTATTATTAATCGTTCTAGATATGATACTGTGTGGAACTTAACTTCATTTTGTAATATATTTAATAGTGCGGTAAAATATAACTTCTCAACAGCTGTTGCTGGTAATTTGCAAAGAGAAATTATTACTCTATCTTACCCTGGCGGTAACGATAGTGGCGGCTTCTTATTTGAATTACCTCAATCTCCTTTCGGTAGAAGCGACGGAAAAACCAATATACAGCACCCAACCACAAGCAATATAACTAATATTAATTTTACAGACATGTCTACCATTGATAGTACTCAAGATATGGTGACAACCCCTTGTTATAGTAATGATTACAACAATAAAGTGTTTAATCTTGAAGTAATTAGCAATGATATTACCAATGTAAAAAACTATATTGATAAGAACTATTCTAATAAGATGCGTATTAGTGCAAAACCTGATACTCTCGTCACGTTAAATAAAACTAAAACAGACACGTTAGCGGTTAAGAACGTTTACTCTTTAAGTCCAGATAAAACAAGTAGATTGGCAGAAAGTAGAAACTTTATGTTAATGTCTGCATTATATTATAATACTGCAGTAAGTTTTACAGCTTTAGGTTCTCCTATTAGAGAGTCTGGTACGTTTATTAGCATTGAAAAGGGCAAAGGCATTAATATGGACGAGTTTCATAACAAGTTGCTCGGGCAATGGTTTGTACATACAGTAGTACATCATTTTACTTTGGGTCAGTATACAAACGATATAACAGCTGTTCGTGTACATGCTAACGATAACATTGATATAAGGAGCAATATAACCTAATGTCTCTTAGTGCACAGTTTGTAGTACAATCAATAGACTATTACAATACTCTATTAACTATACCTGGCTACACGGTGCCTGGTTACCAAGATGAGCAGTATATTACTAAGGCTCACTATAGTACAGACTTTTCTTCTAACCCTATTGGTTCTAAAATAGACTTTTTTACTCATTTAAACGACCCTTGTGTTAGTATTGTTGCACCTCACCCGATTTTTACTATACCTAAGCCTTTATCCGCATTAGACCCTCAATGGTTTAGCGGTTGGTGGGATCAGGCAATGTACTACTCTCACCCATTAGTCAAAGAGCAGTTAAGTGCTAACTACCCTAACATATATCAAGACTTTTCAGACTCAGTAGGTACCCTAGCATATGCCCCTACTGAACAAGATTATAATAGTCCTGCATTTGGTAGAGATACAATCAATCCTTCTATACAGCATAAAGTAATATCAGACTTGTTTAACGAAATGGACAAGCTAAACAACGATATGTTCAAGTTGTACCAAGCAGCTACACCTAAAGGGCTTGGTTTAAAAAGCGATACATTCTTAGGTCAAGTACTATCTAGACAGAGTGGTTCGTATAGTGTTAAGCTTCAAGTAAAGGGTAAGTTTGGTGCATTAACAGCAAAACTACCATTGGATACTATACTTGGCGGTAACTTAAATGCAGATCCGTTATGGAGTAATAAATCTACTATTAACAACATACAAGCTGCAGTTGATAAGGCTAACAAGTTTATTACAGAGCATTCTCCTGGTAGAATGATATCTAATGCATTGAATGACTTTAAGAAAAATATTAAAGAATACTTAAAGAAAATCTCTCTACCTAATATTAGTAAGTTACTGGGTATACCACAAGTTAATGTAACGGCTATAAGTAACACTATCAAGACGTTACAACAGTATGGTAGTGCTATAAATGCTACTATAGGACAGGTACAAGGCACATTGACCGCAGTACAACAAGGTATAGCTTCAATGGCAAGCACTATTAACAAAGAAACAAATCAAATTACAAGTGTGGTTAATACAGTGGTAAGAGCTCCTGGAGCGATTACCGGTGCTAATGCTGTAGTGAATATAGGCGGGGCTGATGCTTCTTTAAGTTACCAGCTGCCTAATCAAACAGTCGGTCTAAGTAAGAATGCCGTGACTATTGTACCAGGAACAGTTAAATCTAATGGCGATCCAGCCGTAGTAAAGATTTCAACATTACAACAACCTCCAGGAAATTAATATGGTAGACAAATTTAACAGTATTTATCTAGGAATAGTAGTACAAAACAATGACCCAGAACATAGAGGCCGGGTTAAGGTTTGGGTACCGCACGTATCATTAAACGTGTATGATAAGTGGAGTCAGTTAAAACAAGACCAATCGTTCTCGTTTCCTGGTTCTCCTGGTGGAGAGAACATTAGTGCTATATTACCAGAACTAAAAGACGCGTTACCTTGGGCTGAATTTGCTAGTCCTATTGTAGGTGCTTCTACAGCTGGTTACTACAATGCTGCAACAGATACTAATACAGTTTCAGATGCACCACTAGCATATGCACACCCTAATAGCAATTACGCTAACTCTTCTTCTGCTACTAATTTAGACCCTGAACAAAAGGGAGGTAAGCCCGGGGCATATTTTGAGACTAACCCGGTAAGCGATGCTTTTGGGAATACTTCTAAAATAAATAGCGCTCACTTCAATCAGTTTTCAAATACATATAAACCTGCCACTTATTCCAACTCTGCTAAAGGTTTATTCTCAATACCTAATGTAGGTGCACATGTTTGGGTATTCTTTAAAGAAGGTTCACCATTGTTTCCGGTTTATTTTGGTGCATCATTTGGTAGTGCTGATTTTAATAGTATATTCAAATCTGGAGATAATATCTATCCAGATTATCCTGATGCGTTTGAAAATAAAGACCGCAGAGCCGGTCCTATTACAAACGATAATGTAAGATATCAAAACAAAATGGTACTCAATCAAAAGGGTGCTGCTATTGAAATCATTAACACTACTGATAGGGAATCTTACAAGGTAACTCATTACAAAGGTGGTTACTACGAAATAAATAACAAGTATACTGCTATGTTTAACCCTGATAATTTTCAGTTATTAACACTAGCCGATAAGTTCGAAACAGTTAACGGTCACAACAATCTTTTTGTACAGAGAGACTTTGATAATATAATACAAGGCGATCATTACCTTAAAGTAGGTAACTTTAATACTAAAGCTGCTGCTAAATGGTATGACTTATTCTCTAAATCGGGTCTAGCTAATATAACAGATTTAAACGCTTATCAAGCTACATTACAAAGTCTAACGAACCCATTATCAAACCATGAAAAGGATATGGGATTTGGTGGTAATAGTTTTGAGTTTATATCTAAACATAAAACAGTTGCAGTTGGTTTGGTTCGTAATACCTCGCCTGCATATTATCTAGATAAGCTTAGCTTGCTTACTTCGGGTAAATCTGTTGCTACTCGTGTTGGTCCTTTTATAGCTGCACCGTTTGAATTCGGTGCTAACTATGTTAGTTTTGCATCTTATAAAGAGCTTAGTGTACCAGATATGCCTGGTGGTAACTATGACATATTCGCTATGAACAGACTTAAAATGCAGTCTGGTAACGGTGGTATGACCATGCAAACCGGCGGTAACATGAAAATATCAGGTGGTACAGTAGAGGTAAGAGGCGACCTAGTTACAATGGGTACTAAGGATGGAACCTTAGGATTATATGGTAGTTTAGTTACTATTGAAGCAGATGTACTAAGTTTAAAGAACGTTAATAAAGGTCAAGTAGTAGTTGACAGTACTTTGGGTGTGACTAATAACGTTATTATTGGTGGTGGTGCGTATATTGGTGGTGAATTATTTGTTAATCACATTACCGCCCCTATAGAGTATCAAGTAACTGAAAACACTCAAATAATAGCTTCTGGTCCGATAGTAAACCCTGAAGGTACACCAGATGTGCCTGCTTCTGGTTGGAACATAATAAACTCAGACGTTATGGGTACAATGCAGCTTATTATACCACCATTAAATGTGGTTGGTAGTGCAACTACTTACTCAATAGTAAACGTACAAGTACTTGGCGGTCAAATAGACGTTAATGCAGCGGGTTCTGGTACATTAACTATTGCACAACCACACTCTCACGTATTTAAAAATATACCTCTCACCTTAACCGCAGATAAGATTAACCAAGGTTTAGCTGCAGCGGCTGGGGTTGGTGCTAATGACTCAACACCTATTCAATCTGAAGACAGAGTAGATGGTAGAATACAAACTGTGGGTATCCCACCACCCGTTATTTACGTTACGGGTACTGCCGGTGCACCGTTTGGTGGTCCAAACGGGCCCGGTTCCCAACAACCAGATCTAGTTTAAGATCTAGGCAATACGTTATTAGTTGTAAGAACGTAAACAGGTTCTTTAGTCTTAATCTTAAGATTGTTAGTCTTAAAGAACTTGTTCGGTACGTTAGCAATAGCTTGACCAATAGATGATACTGGATACTTTTGGCCCTTCTTAGAAGCGTTAAAGTTGTATGCCCCGCTCTTAATAGAGTCTAATACAGTAGCTACATCATCATTTTCTGGAATCTGTAATACCCAACCTACTAAGTCTTTATTAATAATACCGTTTGTATCAGATACTAAGATAACGAACTGTTGTTTTGGCTTTGGTTCACCTTCTTCATCATTACCAGTTTCTTCAGAAACATCAACTGCTTCTTCTTCTGTTTTAGCTGCTTCATCAACAGCTACTGTAGCATTACTTAAGAGCTCGAGGATTTCATCAATCGTCTCTTGGTTATCTACAGTCTTTTGCAGCGCTGCAACTACAGCTTGTAATTTAACGTATTCTTCTTTTGACATAGTATGTTATTGGTTACAGGTACTATGTTATACCATATTTTTACTTAATCAAGTATAATCCTTGGATTTTTCTTGTTTAAGCACTGTACACACATAAGTATAGTCAATAATATGAAGTTTCAAGAGCTAATGGAACAGTATGGCATGATAAAGAAAGAACAGCGTATGTTCTACCCTAAAAACTTTAATCTGTCTGAAGGATTTCTTAAAGCGCTTAAAGCTGAAATTGCTTTACAAGAAAAAGCAGGTATTACCCCTGAAAAGTTTTCGCATAAACTTAATAGAGCATTACAGTTTCATATTTCAGAACATAAAAAAACCCCTGCACCGAAGTGAGGGGTTAGATGTTTGTCGGGTGTGAATTGTTCTAGGTCTTAGAACTTGAATTTGTAACCAACGTTATAACCAGTGATTTGAGCGGCTGAGTCTGTTAATGAGGTGCGTTGAGCAAATAGATTTGCTGTTACACCGTGGAACTCAAGACCAATACCTGGTTGATAATATTTCTTAACGTTCTTAAGAGCAGCAATTGTAGCAGCACCTGGGTCATTAAAGCCAACAACTAGTGCTGGAACAACTTTAAGAGCGCCAAATGTATTAATTGGTGTGTTAACACCGAATTCATAGTTGTTGCTACGATTTACTGTATCGTTTAGAGCACGGCCTTGCCAGTTAAGATGACCACCAAACCAGCTACCACTTAATTTAACAAATGGTAA
>Ga0007876_1000649_pt1 | contig 12766 bp, 6 predicted proteins | sample CryBogCBH24Aug09_FD_70958 | JGI IMG/M metagenome (GOLD analysis project Ga0007876, IMG submission 70958) | Freshwater microbial communities from Crystal Bog, Wisconsin, USA - CBH24Aug09 | ecosystem: Environmental > Aquatic > Freshwater > Lake | place: Crystal Bog, Wisconsin, USA | collected...
AAAAAAAAAAAAAAATAAAAAAAAAAAAAATAAATTTTAAACAATTACAAGATAAAATGATGTATGAATCTATTAAATATATAGAATATTTAATAGATTATGTAAATCCTACTAAAGGTGTTTATATTGCTATTGATGGTCCTGTATGTTGTGCTAAAATGAAACAACAACGGCAACGCCGGTTTAGATCAATACATGATAAATATGTATTTGATAGATTAAAAAAAAAATATAATAAATCAATACCATATTATTGGAATAATAGTGCAATTAGTCCAGGAACAAAATTTATGGAAAAATTAAATAATAAAATAATTGAATGGATTGAAAATTATAAAAAAAAAAATAATATAACAATTATATATTCATCATCTAATATTCCTGGAGAAGGTGAACATAAATTATTAGATTATATAAAAGAAAATAAATCTAATAATTTATTTTGGTGTATTTATGGTTTAGATGCAGATTTAATAATGTTAAGTTTAGTCGCAAAAACAAATAAAATATATTTATTACGTGAAGCACAACAATTTGAAAAAAAAGCATCAGAAAATCAATTAAATTTTGTAAGTATAAAACAATTAAAATTATGTATAGTTGAAACATTTAAACATAAAATAAATACTATAATAAATACAGATAGACTTATAAATGATTTTATATTTTTATGTTATTTTTTAGGAAATGATTTTTTACCACATATATTAACTTTAGATATTGCAAAACATGGAATAGAATATTTAATATCAATTTATTGTGATATATACAATATTAAAAAGGAGTATATATTATCTGAAAATACACTTATTATTAATCAAGATTTTTTAATAATATTTTTACAAAAATTATCAAAAGATGAAGAATCTATATTAATTAAAAATTTTTCAAATATAAAAAAAACTAGATATTTTGGATTTAATATGAATAAATATGAAAAAGAATTATTTAAAATAGATAATTTATTATTTAAAATTGAAGATCCAATAGGTATAGGAATAAATTCTGATTATAGAAATAATTATTATAAATATTATTATGATGTAGATGATGATGAATTAGAAGATTTTGTTAAAAAACTAGTAAAAAATTATCTAATAACTATAAGATGGGTTACATATTATTATTTTCAAACAATTCCTGATTGGTTATGGTATTATTCTTATGATCATCCACCATTTTTAAGTGATATAGCACAATATATAATTGATATGAATAGTATACAATTTAAAAAAAATACTGTTCTAACATCATTTGAACAATTATTAATTATTTTACCATCACAAGCTAATTATTTATTACCAAATAATTTTAAAAAATTAGTATTAAATAATAATTCATCATTAGCACATTTATATCCATTAGATTTTACTATTGATTTTTTATATAAACGTAAATATTGGGAAGGAATACCTCTATTACCTCCATTAGAAATTAAATTAATAAAACATATTTATAATAAATATAAAGATGAATTATCCAATGATGAAATAATACGTAATACTGTAACAGATATAATTATAAAATAAATTAATTAATAGAAAAAATAAGTCTTCCATATCCATTTTGAATAATAAAAAAATTATAACTAATTGATATTAGTTTACCTTGTAATCCTACTAATGAAGGATTAATTTTTTTAGTAAAATATTCATTTAAAAAATTTTGATTCATATTATAGATAATTTTTTTTTCTTTTATTACACTTAAATTAATAGTTCCTGAAGGTTGAACATCTTCTGGGTATAATGAAAATGTATAATAATATACTCCATCAGGTAATATTCTATTTAAAGTTTTATAAGAATGTACTAATTCATAAAAAGATTTATCAATTTGTTGATTTACTAATTCAATTTGATTTAATGTGATTTGTTGATTTATAAACATAGTATTGTTATAATATTTTGAATAATTAAATATATATGGTGTAACTTTCCCATATTCAGATAATCCATTTAAAAAATTACATGGTTGTATAAACCATTTAAAATATTTATTAGGTCGACTAATAGAAAAATCACTATTGTATAATAATAAATTATTTATATCAAAAATATTTTCTTGAAATCCTTCAATAACATATTCTAATTTTGAAGATGATAATTTTTTACGTTCTACATCATCTAAATATACATATTCTGCTAATAAAATAATATTAGGATTTGGAATTAAATTTAATAAATAATTATAATCAATATAGGAATCATATTCACCTAATTTAATTTGTAATGTAGGATAATTTTTTAAATTATTTTTAAAATATATCCAATCAGTTGCCAACATAATATTATCTGTTCCAAATGTAGATAAAATCATATTAATATCTGTATTTGATAATTGTGGATATATATATTGTAAAGCATAATAATTTAAATTTTTTAATTTATATATTATTTGTTTACTTGCAGGAATATATGAATATGTAATATAATTTAATGTTGAATTTAAAATATTATTAAAATCTAATTTTAAATTTAATAAATTATTATATTCTGTTTCCCAATCTCTAAAATATATTAAATTGGATAATTTATTAATAGTTAATTTTATAGTTATTGTAGTATTTCTTAATGCTATTAAAGGTAATGCAGAACCTGCTATTTTATTAAAAAAAAAAATTAAAGGAATTAATAATATTGTAGATGGTTTATAATTACTATTAAAAGTATATAAATTACTATCATGTCCTATCATTATATTATAATTATTTATTTGATCTTCTTGAATATGATGATGTTGATAAATATGAAATTGATCCGATGAATATTGTTCAATAATTTGTCCACCTATATATAATTCAAATTGAGAAAAATAATAATGTCCTAAATATTGAGACCATGCAAATTTAATATTTGAAATATTATTAACAAATTGATTATATAATGTTAATTTTTCTTTCCATATTGTATGGTAATATAATAAATATTCCAACATAGTATTATACATTATTTTTAATTTATTTTTAATTGTGTCTAATGCTATATAATTTATAGATGGTATAGTAATATTATAAGTTAATAATTTATTAATAGATAATAAATATTCAACCATATTAATTTTATTATATAAATCAATATCAATTAATATACTATATGTTTGTAATTGACTTTTATAATTATTATTAAATTGTATTACAATATCTTTAATATTATTTAATACTAAAGTATCAGATAAAAATAATTTTAATAATTGTTGATATAATATTAATTCGATAGAAACAAAATTTTTTAAATTTAAATATAAATTTTGCCAATTATTTACTGAATTATTTAATCTAAATATATAATCATTTTTCCATATAATATAATTTGAATTACTTATAATTGAATCTGTAAAACTTAAAGGTGGTAAAGTCACTTGAATAAAACATCTATATATTAAATCACCATTATTTGGTATATTAAATGTAATTATATCACCATATAATGGAGTTTGTTCTATATAAATTTCTTTAATTTCTAAAGAAAAATTAGTATGTCGTTTATATTTTTTTTTAAAAAATGTTATTTCAGGATTATATGTTAATGATACATCTTGATTTCCTGATGTTACTAATTGAATTAATCCACCTGTCATTATATTATTATAATATTTATATATTTATACTATTATAGTAATTATATTATTATAATAATTTGATATAATATTTGTAATTAAAAATCTATATTCATGAAGAATTATAAATAAATTAATTATAAATAAATTAATGTTTATATAATAATTAAACTATATCATAAATTAAATATAAGCTCCTATTTTAGTCTGAAAACTACCAATATTTAATATATTAATAGGTTAATTACAAAATATTAAAAATAGTATTTTTTACATAATTATCAAAATATCTATAATATATTATTAGTGCTATACAAAAAATTATTATATAAATATAATCATATTGGTTTATCTTACTATTTACTAAATTTTCAACAATAATAAATCCAATTAAAGTTTTTATAATATCAATATACATATTTTTATTAATATTATTATCCATAATAGTAACATCTGTAATAATATCTAATAAAAAATAAATAAAAATATATAAATTAATTTTAATAATATTGCTTAATTTTAATAATGTATAATTAGAAATAAATAATTTAGAACTTAAAGCTTGAAATAAAAATATACAAATATATTTTAATATATTTTGTATATATATATTATATTTTATAATATAATAATTTATTAATACATCATTAAAATAAAATCCTATAATTGTTCCTATACATTTAATAAACCATACATAATTTATATTTATACCAATAATTAATTCAAATATATATATTATTAAAAAAATTATTAATATATATGCAGTATGATATTTAAAATAAACTAATTGAATATTTTTTATTAAATTTTTATTATTCATATAATTTATGTTATTCATATAATTAATTTATTTTATTATAGAAAAAAATAAATTTTGTGAGTTTAATATAAAAAATAATATAATATATTATTAATATACTATATGGGATTTTTTAATATTCATTTTATTATAATTGTATTATTATTTATTACTGTATATATTATTTATACAGAATTATTAAGAATTAATAAAAAAGTTAATGGATTAAATGTAGCATATTCTAATTTAGAATGCGAAGTTAATACATTAACTAATACAATAAATACATTAAATACATTAAATACTAATACATTAAATACTAATATATTAAATACTAATACATTAAATAATAATAATACTAATGCATTTAATAATAATACATTCAATACTAATACATTAAATAATAATAATAATAATAATATTAATAATAATAATAATTATGAATATATTAATAATAATATAAATGATTATAATAATATAAATGATTATAATCTTATAAATACTATAAATGATAATAATATAAATGATTATAATTATAAATATTTAAATACTAATTCAATTGATGATATTTTTACAAAAATAAATAATATATATAATTCATCCAATTATACAATTAAACCGATTTATGTAGTTGATAATATATCACAAGAAATAGAAACAGATAATAATATAAATAGTGATAATATAGATATTATAAATAGTAATATTTTAGATATTATACCTATTACTTGTATAGATAATAATATAAATATTAATGATATAAATATTAATGATATAAATATAAATGATATAGATAATATAAATGATATAGATAATATAAATAATATAAATAATCCTAATATAGAAGAATTACATATTGAAATATATTCAAATACTAATCAAGACAGTAACAGTACAGATATTATAACTGAAGGTTTTAATAAAATACAAAAAAATAATGAAATTAATGAAGAACAAATATTAAAAAATTTACCAAAATATAAATTACCAGAATTACAAGATATAGCAATAAAATATAAAATAAATATAAATATAAATAATAAAAAAAAAACAAAATTAGAATTAATTAAAGATATAAAAAAATATTTGGGAAAATAATATTTTCTAAAATAGATTAATGGATAATAGATATAAAATATATAATTGCCCCGCATTAATGAATGATGGTCGATTTATATCTAATTATGTAAGATCTAGTACATTTGATCAATATATACGATATGAAAATAATATAGATTCTTCTCATGAATATAGACATTATTTACAAAATAATGGTAATATTATTATTAATAATATTAAAAATTATTATTATAGAAATAATACATGTAATGTAGAAGGATTATGTTTACCTATGGATGGTATTGTAAATACAGCAGATATTAATAAACCAATTCATAAAGTATGGTATAATGAAAATGATTTTGAAGATAATACATTACCTATTCAATTAGACTTTATGATGTTTAATAATAATATAAATTCATGTAAAACATAAATAGATTAATATTATTTTTATAAAATTACAATAATTTTATAAAAATATTAAATCTGTAAAATATCTAATTTAAAACTCCATATAATATGATCTAATTTTGATCCAATACATGATATATATAAATTATATATACCATTATTATTAGGTTGATATATATATAGATTATCAATATACCAATCACCATTATTAATATTATTTATAGGTTCTACTGTATTATATCCTAAAATTAATTCTTTACTTTGAAATTTATTAATAAAAGGATAAGACCATAAATTTATTTCATATGTATTAATAAATAATGAATTTAAAGCCCACGTTGTACCTAATAATTTACCAGAAAAATTATTAATATTAAGAACATTATTAAATTGAAAAATTATATTAGAATCTATATTAGTTAATCCTGATGCAATATATATTTTTGTATATGGAATAAAAGTTAAATTATTATATATAGTTGTAGTATTTGAAATACAAAATGAATAATCAACAATAATATTAGATATATCTGGATAATTAGAATTGGGACCAATAATATCAATTGATGAATTTATATTTAAATTAATTATATTTAAATCATCTGAAATATTTAATGTAGATCCATAATTGAAAGTAATAGATGGATTACTATGTTTTAATAATAAATTATTTTGGAATATAGTATGACTAATATCAAATGATGCAAGTAAATAGTTATTAGTTTGAATAATAAAAGAAGATAATACAATAATAGGACTGTTATTTAATAAATTTAATGATTTATTTATATATAAATTATTACTATATGTTGAAACTAGTAATAATAGTTGTGTATTTATACCATCAAAATATATATAATTATTTTGATTATTATCATTTATATAAAATGATGAATTAAATATACAAGAACATGTATTAGCAAATTCTAAACATGAATTTATTAATAAATTATTAATATTTGTTTGTTTATAAATATTTATTATATTTAAAATAGAATTAAAATCCATAAAAGTTGTATTTCCACTTTTAAAATATAAATTATTAATAAAATTAAAGGGAATATTATTTAATTCAAATGATGATATTATTTGTAATGTATTAATTATAACATTACCAAATAATTCAATTTGATAATTAGAATTTGTAAATGTTATGAATATATTAGAATTTGATGCTATGTTTAATATATCATTAAAATATATTGTATTATTATTATTAAATAATATATTTTTATAAAATATAATAGTATTTAATAATTTATTAAAATTAATATATTGTATATTATCAGAATCACTTATTATTAAATTATTTATAAATTTTAATCCTAAATTATTATAAATTGTTATAATAAAATTATTAATATGGATTAATTCAGTTATAGTATTTCCATCAGATAAATTTAATTTTAAATTATTATTTAATCCTACAATTTCTCCATCATATAATGCTAATGAATTAGTTATTAAATTTGATAAATTATTATTATTATCTATTAAATCCATATATTGTTCATTCATATTATTATTATAATTATTAAAATTTAATGTTTGAGGTAAATATTTAAGTTTAAAAAAACCTTTATTATTATTAGTAAAATAATTATATTGATCTTCAATCCAATTATAATATAATGTATTAGTAGTAGATTGTTTTATTTTATTATTAGGAATATATAATAATCCTGCATAATATCCAGTACTATTATTTTGATCAGCAATAGGAAAAATAATACCACTAATAATACTATCACTAGTATTTAAATTAATAGTAATATTAGATAATTCATTATTAATAATTAATACATTATCTTTTATAATAACATTATTAGATTGTAAATTAAAATTATTATTATTTATTAATATGTCCTGGGTAAAATATATAGGATATATATTAAAATTATGATCTTGATAATCTAATGGTAATAATGAAAATGTAATTGGACTTTGAATTGCAATACATGATGTAGCTGTATTAGCAATAATATTTATTGAATTAACATTTAATGAATCAATACTTGCCGAATTATAATTAAGTATATTTTGTGTTGAATTATTTATTATAGATTGATTATTAACTGTTTGTGAATTAAATATACTATTAGAATATGTTAAATTTCTTGGAAGTAAAGTTTTTGTAGTACCTAAATTTTGGTGAATTATATTACCATATTTTAACATTTTACATTATCATAATTATTTGTTTAGATAAAAAATTGATATTATAATTAATTATAATATAATTTATATATTTTATATATTTTAATATGACAAATTTATTTTTATTTGATGAACAATTTTTAAATAATTATATTATTAAAAATAATATATTGTATAATATACATAATATACACCAAAATAATATATATTATAATAGTATATTATATAATAAATTTATAAATAATGAAATTATAAAAATAATTAATATTATAATAGATAAATTAATAGGATTAATTAATAATTTTAAAATTAATAAAAAAAATAATATATTTACGATTAATCATAAAAAAATAATATATATAGACTATATATATAAAATTCAATATTTATATAAAAAAATTTTTTATTTATTAAATTATCAAATATATACATTATTGAAATGTATTCCCAAAAATATAAATATTAAATTTAGAAAAAATATTAATTATTATACTATAGATATTAATATTATATTTATTTATAATAATAAATAATATCAAGTTTAGTTATAAATAATTAATTTCTAATATTGAATAAATGAATTTTAAATATGATAAACCATATATTAATATACAAGGAATAGAACAAGATAAAATAGATAGTTTAATAACATTAAGTAATAATATGGATAGTCAAAATATATTATATTTTTCAACTACTAATAAAATTCCTTTATTTATTGTTAATGATAAATATAATAATAATTTAATACATTTATGTTTATTAAATAATAAACCAGAAAATACATTACTTAACCATATTAAATTTTTATTACTTTATAATGTTAATCCTGATCAACCCAATAAATATAATAAAACACCTTTACATATAGCATGTGAATATCAATATAATTCAATTGTTACATTATTTGTAGAGAATAAAGTAAATGTAAATTATCAAGATAATAATGGATTATCACCATTACATTATTTATTTTCCGGCCAACTTAAAATATATAAGGATACATCACCAACTGATTTTATTGTTATTAAAGAAAAACAAAAATCTAATAAAGAATTAATACATTATGATAAAAATAACTTATTACAGTTAAAAAAATTTATATATGATATTATACTAAAGAATGATATATTCAAGATATATAAAACTATATTACCTTATATATATAAATATATTATACAGGATTATAATAATTATAAGACTAAAATAGATTATTATAAAGAGTTATTTATAAATAATTTTTATGATATTGATAAATTTAATAGAAATATATTAACTTTTAAAAGTTTATTAGATAATATAATACTTAGTAAATTTAATAAATTTACATCATGTGATGATATTAAACTTATTCTATATGATCCAACTATTCATAGGGAAAATGAAGATGTCCTAATAATACAGGATGTATCATATACCGAATCCAGTGATAATAGATATATATATTGTTATAATTTATATGGTTTAAATATTAAAAAATATATTGATGCTATAAATACCTTGATAAACAAATATACGTTTAATATATCTAATAATTTAGATAATAACTTTAACTTACAGACAAATGACAATTTGGAAACCTTAAAAACTAATAGTATAATTGATCGTAATATATATAGTATATTAGATAATATTATTGATAAATTAGTATTTATAGGAGGACCTATACAAGTAAATATATTAGTCTATGATGATGATATTATAAATAAATTAATTTCCTTACTATCATTATATTCATTATCTTTTAATGGTAGTGATGTTAATTCTCAGAATAGTAATATTAATTCTCAGACTAGTAGTATTAATTCTCAGAATGGTGGTAATGGGTCTTCTGATAATAGTGAGAATAGTGAGAATAGTGAGAATAGTGAGAATAGTGAGAATAGTGAGAATGGAAATGATAGTGAGAATGGAAATGATAGTGAGAATGAAAATTATAGTGATAATATTAATTTTGATAATATATATACAAATAATGTTATGTATTATTTAATATATATGTTATTTAATATTTTTTTCCCTAATACACTTAATCCACTTTCCATAAATGAATTATATTTTACGCACAATTTATTTGAAGAACAAATTACTTATACTAATAATACTGATAATACTGATAAAACAAAGTTTACATCGTTATTTACTAAATTGTATAAGGACAATAATATTAATCATATATATAGTGAGTATATACAGTGGATTTATACTTGGATACCTGCAAATATAAATTCACACAAAATCGGACTACAAAGAAATAATCCTAAAAATTATATATTGTACTATAATTGTAGTACAATAATATATCTTCTACTAGATATAGCGAATAATTATGATAATAATAATACACAATATATATTACATAATATTATAATTAAGTATTTTTTTTACAAGTGGAGTAAAAATCTAAACGACAGTACCAAGTCGTTGTCGGTCTTAGCAATATATATATATATATTATTTATGGATAGTAATTCCATAAATGATATTTCTATTTCTATTTATGATTATAATTATTCCAGCTTTTTTGATAGTATCTATAATGAAATATATTCCAATATCAATATTATGGTCAATGAACAATCATTACTACACAAAGATAATAATACAATTGTATTAAATATATGTTCTTTAATAATGAATGAATATAAATGTTATGATAAAACACATACACATATAAACTATAAAACAAAACAAAAAATTGTTTCTTTATTAACAGATATATATGAAACAACTTTACCTTATAAATTTCCTTATATATATATGATAGATATAATATATTTTATATTATATAATGATATTTATAATAATGACCTTTTATTATCTTATTTTAATTTTATATTGAATCCAGTGGTAGAAACTTTAGAGAATTTTTATACCTTATTATCTACTTATATATCCAATAATGATAATAATATAACTTATATATTACCTACTATATTAAACTTAATAGTATTTTTAGAGAATTTAAACCCCCCATATAGCATCCAAGATAGTATAAAATTAATATATTATTCAAAATATATTGAATCTTTTCACTTAAATTTAGTATTTTATGGTATATTACCAGATTGTAAGGATAAAGCATTATTAAAATTATTATTAAAATTAAAATTATATCCCCAGATTTCTTATGCCACTTCCGATCCCAATAATCATTTCCTACATAAGAACATTAATACGGAGGGTCATTTATATAATTATGCTAATTATAGAATTCCTACTTGTAGGGCAAAAATATATACATTGACATCATTATATAATTATTATAATGTATATCTTAAAACATATTTTGATAACACTTTATTATGTTTAAATAGCAATAGCATTAGTTTTTTAAATCTAGACAATATACATAAGATGTATATAAAATATTTAAATATTAAATATGTTATAGAAAAACAAGTATACATAAATAATTTATTAGATAGTAAAAATTCATTATTTGATTTAGAAAAATATGAAAATATTATTACTGATATAAATACTAATATTTATAATTATCAATTATATAATTATCTTAAGAATTATAGAGATATTTTTAATTATCCGAGTAATTGTATATTTGCTTATTTAAAAGATAATATTACAACTTCTGAAAATATATTTTATATAATCTATCCTGTATATGATAATAATGATATAAATATTATAGATGATTGTAATGTAATAATTACCTATGATGCAGAATTCAAGAATATAAAATATATGAGTATAGATATTATATATATTAAAACTAATAATTTAAATTTAGAATATATATGTCCACATAGAAATAATTATTATACTTTGTATTGTATATTTATAAGATATTTATTATTTAATTTATCCACTAAGATATTTACTAATAAGGTAATAACTGATTCTAGGGAAGAATTTAATAAAAAAGTTAACAGTTCATCAGTTCGAATTATTAATACTGATAAGTATTATACATATTTATATAATTTATATATATATAAACTAATTGAAAATGTTATAAGTGAATATTCCCAATATATGATAAATATTATTAGTACTGACATAATTAAATTAGACATATTTGGTACTAAATTACCTGACACTACTAAGGATATTTTATTTCAAAATATATCACAAAATACGCCTAATTTATTCAATTCATTAATATATAATGATATAAAAATATATAATAATTTAACTAATATAGATTCTACAAATAAAATTAATTATAATATTTTTTATAATATAATAGAAAAAAAAACTAAAAATGATTTTTATTTTATATATTCTAGTGATTATACTAATTTATCAAGTTTAAAATTGAAAAATTATATTTTTATTAATTATAAAATTTTTGAACAATTATTAAATAATAATGCATCTTTATTATATGATTATAATAATAATATATGTTTTTCTCCTATTATTAAATATTATAATCATAAAATATTAAGTCAATGTATACATAAATTAGATAAATTAAATATTAATATTAAATTACCAGATTTTATATTTAATGATTTAAAAAATCATATATCTATCTTATTACCCGATACTAATAATTATTTTAATTCAATAAATATTTTTATACAACCATTTTATAATGATATAAAATGTTTATTATTATCTGATTCTACATATGGATTTAATGTTTTAAAAACAATTAAATTATCTTTTTATATTTGTTTTTATATAATAAATGAATATATAACCAATTATTTATGGAATTTTACAAATATTGAATATTCTAAAGATATATTTACAAGTATATTACTATTATTAAATTATGATATTCATAATATAGAAAATTGTTATCTTTAT
>Ga0007876_1000658_pt1 | contig 12670 bp, 14 predicted proteins | sample CryBogCBH24Aug09_FD_70958 | JGI IMG/M metagenome (GOLD analysis project Ga0007876, IMG submission 70958) | Freshwater microbial communities from Crystal Bog, Wisconsin, USA - CBH24Aug09 | ecosystem: Environmental > Aquatic > Freshwater > Lake | place: Crystal Bog, Wisconsin, USA | collected...
GAAACTGAACATACAGATCAAGAGGAAACAGAAGATGTCCCAGCAGCTTAAAAATATTTTAAAACAAGCCCACGAACGCATTAAAGGCGTGCATGCTGCTAAAACTGCAGCTGGTTCATTAGGTAAAGAGCCTGGAGTTGATTACGAGCCCAAGGCTGGTGACGAACAAGAATTCGTAGCAAAGCACAGCGTTGAAAAATGGGACGACCGCGCTGGCAATAAGAATCCTGCTGATGGCGTTGGTTATTCATTAGACAACGAACTCAACAAACGTCTCGGCAACAAAGAAAAAGAAGCAATGGCTGCTGCTTTCCCTACACCAAAGAAGGGTGTTAGCGAAGCAAAAGAAAACGAAGAAGCTAAGTGCAATGAATCTTCTGCAGGCGTTGAATGTCCCGTTCATGGCATGGTAGAATGCTGGTCAGCTAAAAAAATCAATGAAAAAGACATTGACGAAGCAATGTCAATGAAACAGAAAGCAGCTGCCAATAGAGCAAAGAATCCAAAAGGTTCTTATGCTAACGATCCTCATTCTAATTTCGATATGCCAACTCACAAAGTAGAAGTTACTGTTTCTAAAGGTGAGGGCGAAAAAGAAAAGAAAATGGTTCACATCAAAGCAAAAGATAAACATGCTGCCGTTTTCAATGCTCAAGTTTCTCACCACAAAGCTGGTTACAAAGTTCACGATACGAAACACAAAGGTATGGTGAAAGAAGAAGCTCTCGATGAGAAGCTTACAAAATCAACAACAGCTGGTGAAACAATCCACGATTTCGTTCACTCAAAGAATCCTAAGTTTGCTGGTAAGTCAAAAGAGAAGCGTAAGCAAATGGCTCTCGCTGCTTATTATGCAAAGCAGAACGAAGAAACAATTCTCGAGTATGAAGCTGTTGAGCCATTGTTAGGTTCAGCTGATATTGCTAAAAACAAAACAGATGATACTCAGGACGAAATCGATATGGTCCGCACAGAGTTGAAAGCAATTGCTAATAAAGTTATGCACTTGCTTGCTAATATGCCCGCTGATCATCACATTGAGCCATGGGTTCAATCTAAAATTGCAGCAGCAAAAGAAATGATTGGTTCAGTTCATGACTATATGATGTATAGCGAGCCACGAGAAAACGAACAAATGGACACACCAATGACATTCCCTAATATGGCGAATGACAACGCAGCAGGGATTAACGTATAATGGCTTACACATCTCCAAACGCAGGTGCATTTTTACCAGCTGGTAACACTGTTACTTTTTTAGCTAACACAGCGGCTCCAACTGCCGTTCAAGCAACATACACACAATCACCAAATACTGGTTATAATTCTTATTGCCAGTATCGTATTTTTAACTCTGGCTCGAATTTAATTTTCTTAGGCTTTGGTTCAACAGCTACTATTGCTAACAACAACGCTCTTGTTGTTTCAACTACAGCAAATTCAATTCCTGTTTTGCCTGGAACATTAGAAATTATTTCTGCTCCAACAAATACATATTTTACTGCGATTACATCATCTGGTACATCGCAAATTTATGTAACACCTGGATTCGGAGTGTAATATGACGCTTAAAGCAACCATTCAAACAGGTTCAAGTGTAACAGTTGGTGGTGCTGGTAGCCCAACAATTGCATACGGTACTGGTGCACCAAGCGGTACAAAGGTTACGGGCGCTGCTTCTTCTGCAACAGGAACGCCAGTAACTGGTTCTCAATATATTCGCACTGACGGTACAGCTGGTGCTAGAATCTATTGGTATTACGGCTCTTGGGTAGCTCAGTCAACCCCATAAGGATAAAAAAATGAAACTTATTACCGAACTCTTTGAAAATATGGAATACATTACGGAAGCCAAAGAAAATGGTGAGAAGGAACATTATATCCATGGTATCTTCCTTCAGGCTAATCGTAAAAACCGCAATGGTCGTATCTATCCATTACACATTATGGAAAACGAAGTCAATCGCTATATGAAAGATATTGTTAAAAACAATCGCGCTTATGGCGAGCTCGGTCACCCACAAGGTCCAGCTATCAATCTCGATCGTGTTTCACATATCATTACTGAGTTGCGCCGTGATGGTGATAACTTTATTGGTAAGGCAAAACTTACAGATACTCCAATGGGTAACATCGCTAAAGGCTTGTTGAAGTCTGGCGCTAACCTTGGCGTTTCATCTCGCGGTATGGGTTCATTGAAACCAACCAAAGACGGCATTATGGAAGTTCAAGACGACTTCCATTTGGCTACAGCTGCTGATATTGTGGCTGATCCTTCGGCTCCAGATGCTTTTGTTAAAGGTATTATGGAAGGCGTTGAATGGGTTTACGACGCTGTTAAAGATACATGGCGTGAAGAGAAACTCGATAACATGAAGAAAGCGATGCATAAAATGACTATGGATCAGCTTGAAGAGAACAAGTTTGCTATCTATGAGAACTTCTTAAGCTCTCTAGCATTAAATTCGAAGAAATATAAATAATTCTAAATTCCACTACGGGAGAACAAAATGACAGATCAAGTAGAAAACAAAGAAGTAGATGTGGCAGAGGAAACTCTCGCAGCTTCTTCTCTTCATCCTGCAGCTCGCCCAGCTGGCGCTGACCCAAAGTCAAAGATTGAGTATATCACTCACGCTATTGGCGCGATGCATGCTATGAAAAAGGACGACCTTACAAAGTGGTTCCATCAAGCTATGGATCTCATCGGTAAGGAAGCTTCTCATCTTCCAGCTGGCGCTAACGAAAAGGGCAACGAAGCTTCGATTCGTATGAAGCCATCTTATGCAGCTGGCAAGAAAGGCGCTTCTGCTAACATGCCAATGCCAAAATTGTCTGTTAAAGAAGACGTTGAAGAAATGTTTGCTGGTTCTGATCTGTCTGAAGAATTCAAAGACAAGGCTTCAACATTGTTTGAGGCAGCTGTTCAAGCCCGTATCATCACTGAGTCAGCTCGTCTTGAAGAAGAATTTGAAGCAAAGCTCACAGAAGCTGTTGCTGAAATCAACGAAGAACTCGCATCAAAGGTTGATGCATATCTCGATTATGTTGTTGAGAATTGGATGGAAGAGAATGCCGTCGCTATTGAATCAACACTACGTAACGAAGTTATGGAAGAGTTTATGGAAGGTCTTAAGGGTCTGTTCGCAGAACACTATATTGACGTTCCACAAGAAAAGGTTGACGTGATCGAGTCACTTGCTACTAAGGTTGAAGAACTTGAAGCAGCTCTTGACGAACAAATCACAGAGTCAGCTACTCTTAAGTCAGCCATTGTTGAAGTAGAAAAGAAAGAAGTATTTGAGTCTTTCCTTTCAGACCTTGCTCTCACACAGCAAGAAAAGTTCAAAGCACTCGCTGAAGGCGTGGACTTTGATGGTGATTTAGAAGTTTACTCAAAGAAACTTGCTGTAATCAAAGAAAACTATTTTACAACAGAAAAGAAAGCTCCAGTTGAAACAAACATCACTGAAGAAACTTTTGAAGTTGAACCATCAACAACTGTTGTAAGTAATGATCCATTAGTGAATCGTTACGCAGCTGCTATTACAAGATCGTTGAAAAAGTAATTGTAATAAATAATAAACAAACCCAAGTTAGAAAGGGAGACAAAAATGTATCTAGCTGAGGAAATCCAAAAGAAATGGGCACCGATTCTCGATCATGAGGCACTCGGTTCCATTAAAGACGCGACTCGTCGCTCAACAACTGCAGTAGTTCTCGAGAACACAGAACGTGCTCTCCGCGAATCAGCTGCTCATGGTTCATATCAAACTTTGACAGAAACAGGTTTGGAGCCAATGGCACTTAACGCTATGGGTGGTTCTTCATCCACAGCTGGCGCTGGTGGTATCGACACATTCGATCCTGTGTTGATCTCACTCGTTCGTCGTGCAATGCCTAACCTCATTGCTTATGACATCTGCGGCGTGCAGCCAATGACAGGTCCTACAGGCTTGATCTTCGCAATGCGCAGCAAGTACAACAACCAAGGTAACGGCACTTCAAATACATCTTTCGGTGGCAACAACACCAACGAAACATTCTATAACGAAGTGAACACAGCGTTCTCAACAATCGCTGCTAACGTTACAACAAACTCAGTTGGTATCGGTCAGACAAACAACTCTGTGACTGCTACATTCACTGGCACAATTCCTGGCGCTACAAACACCACACCTTTGACAGCTGTTACACAGTATGACACTGGTACAGGTATGTCAACGGCTACAGCCGAAGCTTTGGGCGCTACCTATTATGCTAACGGCGCTGCTGGTCCTGGCGACTTCGCTCAGATGGCTTTCTCAATCGAGAAGGTTACAGTGACTGCTAAGACACGTGCTCTCAAGGCAGAATACACAATGGAATTGGCACAAGACTTGAAGGCAATTCATGGTCTTGACGCTGAGACAGAATTGGCTAACATCTTGTCAGCTGAAATTCTCGCCGAAATCAACCGCGAAGTTGTTCGTACAATCAACATCACTGCCGTTCCTGGCGCTCAAGACAACGTCACAACAGCTGGCGTGTTCGATCTTGACACTGATTCCAATGGTCGTTGGTCAGTTGAAAAGTTCAAAGGTCTTATGTTCCAGCTCGAGCGCGAAGCGAACCAAATCGCCAAGCAAACCCGTAGAGGGAAAGGCAATATTCTGATCTGCTCTTCAGATGTTGCATCCGCTCTTCAAATGGCTGGCGTTCTCGACTATACACCTGCTCTCAACAGCAACAACTTGCAAGTTGACGATACAGGCAACACCTTCGCTGGTGTGTTGAATGGTCGCCTCCGTGTTTACATCGACCCATATGCAGTCGGTGGTAACTACCTCACAGTTGGCTACAAAGGCTCTTCTGCTTTTGACGCTGGCTTGTTCTACTGCCCATACGTTCCTCTCCAGATGGTTCGTGCAGTCGACCAACAGTCCTTCCAGCCAAAAATCGGCTTTAAGACTCGTTACGGTATGGTTGCTAACCCATTTGCTGAAGGCACAAACACTGGCTATGGCGAGTTGGTATTGAACACCAACAAGTACTATCGTCGTGTTATCGTCAATAACTTGATGTGATCTTATAAGATCCGAGATAATCGGACTCGACTTAATGGGGGGCTTCGGCTCCCCATTTTTTTACTTTACTTTCCTACAATACTGCAGTATAATCAGTTATGTCGGCGTGATAATAAATAGTAGTAACAATGGAGAAACAAATGACTGCTATTGATGACACACCGAGTAATCGTAATTTCCTCAGTCCATTAAACTTTCAGTTCTCAATTAAGAGAGCTCCCAATGTTAACTTCTTTTTACAAAAGGTTAACATCCCATCAATACGTTTACCAGCTATCGAAATTCCAACTCAGTTTGTTCCTATTCCGACTCAGTTCACGCATATGGAATACGGAGAGTTTTCTATCACATTTAAAGTTGATGAGGATTTTCAAAACTATCTCGAAATTCATAACTGGATAAGAGCATTAGGTTTTCCAAAAAGCTACAGCGAACGTGCAGCTATCGATGCTATTCCTGGATATACAGGATACGGAGATGCATCTGATATTTCGATTATTGCTCTTAACTCCGCCAAGAATCCAAACTTCGAAATAACATTTACAGATGCATTCCCTACTTACCTTGGAGATGTTGTTTTTGATTCAACACTTGACGATGTTCAGTATATTACCTGTGATGCCACCTTCAAATATACTTTGTATGAATTGAATTCAATTACTTGACTTTTCTATAGAATCGTAGTATAGTATATGTTGTTATTGTGGAGATACTATGAAGTTAGAAGCTATCTACGAAGAGTGGAAGAAAGATTCAGAAATAGATAAAACAGAGCTCGGGGATGAGTCGATCAAAATCCCTAAGCTTCATCACAAATACTTTCAGGTCTACTCTTCAGAAAAGTTACTGCTAAAGAAATATGAAGCGGAGATGCGTCAGTTGAAGCTGGCGAAGTACGAATTTTATACTATGGGTCCAAACGAAGATACACCTAAAGATTGGACATTACCGCCACGCGGAATGATACTTAAAGGAGATATACCTATGTATCTCGAGGGAGACAAAGAAATTATCGAAATGTCTCTTAAGATTGGATTACAGCAAGAGAAGGTAGAACTGCTCGAGTCAATTATTAAAAGTCTAAGTAATCGTGGATTTCAGATTAAAGCGGCAATTGATTGGTTTAAGTTCACTATGGGAGCATAATGGATATTATAGGCATCGAAAAAATCGATGAAACATACAATAAGATAATCGCTGATCCTTCCATTATTATGGAGATGAGCGAACATTTCACGTTTGATGTTCCAGGCGCAAAGTTTATGCCCGCCTACAGAAACAAGTTCTGGGATGGTAAGATACGCTTGCTCAATCCTATGACTTGCACCATATATGCTGGTCTTAATAAGTATATTGAAGAGTTTGCTGAGAAACGTGGATATGAGATTGAATATAAGTCTGACTTCTCTGCTGAAGAGTTTTCTCTTAAAGAAGCAAATGAATTCATCAGCAGTTTAAATATTCCCAGCAAATTTGAGCGTAGAGATTATCAAGACAGCGCATTTACATATGCTGTTCGTAATAGACGCGCTCTTATGTTATCACCAACTGCATCAGGCAAATCGTATATAATTTACTTACTTGTGAGGTACTATGAAGAATATCTTAGGGACAATAACTTCCGCGCTCTTATTATTGTGCCAACTACTTCTTTGGTGCATCAGCTTGCCACTGATTTTATTGACTATGGTTATAGTGATTCCAGCAACATTCATAGAGTATTTGCAGGACAAGATAAGAAAACAGATCATCCTATTGTCATATCGACATGGCAATCGATTTTCAAACTGGACAAAAAGTATTTTGACTCGTTTAGCGTTGTGATCGGCGATGAAGCGCATCTTTTCAAAGCAAAATCTCTTACTAGCATTATGTCTAAGCTTTCTAACTGTCGGTATCGTTTTGGGTTTACTGGAACTCTCGACGATACTCAAACTCATAGACTTGTTCTGGAAGGTCTTTTTGGGTCTGTTAGAAAAGTTATTAGCACAGCTGAATTGATTGAACAAAAATATCTAGCACAGTTCCTTATCAAATGTATTGTTCTTAGATATTCAGATACCGATCGTCAGCTTGTTACAAAAATGGATTATCAGGCTGAAATGGATTGGCTTGTTCGTAACGAATCTCGAAATCGTTTCATAAAAAACTTGACTTTATCGCTAAAAGGTAATACACTATTATTGTTTCAATATGTCGAAAAGCATGGTAAAGTATTATATGAAATGCTGAAAGACGAAGGTATACCTGTTCATTTTGTTCATGGAGGAGTTGATGGCGAAGATCGTGAAGAAATACGTAGAATCGTGGAGCAGTCACCATCCAGTATTATTGTCGCTTCTTACGGGACTTTTTCTACAGGAGTTAACATTCGTAATTTGCATAACATTATATTTGCTAGTCCTTCAAAATCTAAAATAAGAAACTTACAGTCTATTGGTCGTGGCTTACGTAAGTCAGAAAACAAAGATACTGCAACACTCTATGATATTAGTGATGATTTAGTTTGGAAGTCAAAAAAGAATTTTACCATCCAGCATTTTGCTGAGCGTGTGAGAATATACAATGAAGAGAAATTTGATTACAAGATTTACAAAGTTAATTTAAAGGTATAATGATGGATAAACCAAAAAGAAAAGTGCATTACGTAAATAATAAAGATCTTTACGCTGCGATGGTTACGTATAAAGAAAAGATGAAAAAGGCACAAGACGAGGGGCGAACACTACCAAAAGTTCCTGATTATGTTGGTATGTGTTTTTTAAAGATTTGCAACAAGTTAGCAACAAAACCAAACTTTGCAGGTTACTCTTATCGAGATGAAATGATTGCTGATGGTATAGAGAATTGCGTATCAGCTGCTCATTCTTTCGATCCATCTAAGTCAAACAATCCTTTTGCTTACTTTACTCAGATTGCTTGGAATGCTTTTATCAGAAGAATTGCTAAAGAGAAGAAACAGTCATATATTAAGCATAAGAATTTCATTCATAGCAATCTGATGGATGGTCTTAATGAAGAAGTTAATATTACAGGAACTCCTATCCACAACGAATACTCTGATGAGATCATAAAAAACTTTGAAGAGAAGTTGACTAAAGTGGCAAAAAAGGGTAAGATAGGTCTTGAAAAATTCGTAGAGGATGACATTGAAGATAGCTCTGATAACTGATACACACTGGGGCGTGCGTAATGATCACGTCGCCTTTCTTGATAACAGCAAAAAGTTCTTAGACGAACTTTTCTTTCCTTATTTGGTAGAACATGAAATTAGTCATATTACTCATCTTGGCGATATCGTTGATCGGCGTAAGTATATTAACTTTAACACTGCTTTACGTCTTAGAGAAGATTTTCTCGATCCCTTGCTTAAACGAAACATCAGTCTTCATATCATTGCTGGTAATCATGACACTTACTTTAAAAATACTAACAGGGTTAATGCACTCCACGAGCTTATTGAAGGAAAGTACTCAAACGTCACAACCTTCATTGAACCAACAGTCGTCCAATTAGGCGACTTAGATATTCTCTACTTACCATGGATATGCGATGAAAACAGAAAACAAACTATGGAACTCATTCGAAATGCGAGCGCTCAGATTGCGATGGGTCATCTTGAGCTCGCTGGCTTTGAAATGTATCGTGGATCTTTGGTCAGCCATGGAGATAATGTTCGTGACTTTGAGAAATTTGATATGGTTATGTCTGGTCATTATCATCATCGTTCCTCCGATGGGCATATATTTTATTTGGGTAGTCATGCTGAATTTACTTGGTCTGACTACGACGATCAAAAAGGGTTCCACATCTTCGACACCAAAACAAGACAGTTGACTTTTATCAAAAATCCATATAGAATGTTCAATAAGGTTTGGTATAACGACGCCGATTCGAATCCTGAAGATATTGATGTAAAAGATTACGCAGGTCAGTTTCTAAAAGTTATTGTTACATCTAAGAACGACCCGTATCGTTTTGATCGATTCATTGATCAACTTCAAAAAGTTGCGCTTGATATTCAGATCGTTGAAGACCATCTGAATATGAATATGGAAGATGATACTGACATTGTAAGAGAAGCAGAATCGACTATTGATATCTTCAAACATCACATAGAGCAAATAAATATTCAGAACTTGGATAAGGTTCGTTTACAGAATACAATCGTTGAATTGTATCAAGAGGCTCTTACAATAGAATGAGGTATTAAAAATTGATTCGTATTAGCGTAATCAAAGATATAGAAGATCCAAAAAATGAGGGTCGTGCTTTTTGTGTTGAGCGCGAAGACGGAAAAGTTATTGGATGCAAAGGAATAATAGTTGACGGACCACTAAATGTAAAGTATAATATAGATAGTAGGTTTGCAAACTTTAGAATTGTTTGGGCTACTACAGAAAGTAATATTCATTTACTACAAAACGATTTTTTGAAAAACCTCAAACCAATGAAAAAAATTATACACATCAACAAAAATATCATTCAACAGAATGCAAAGAACGGCAAAGATGAACCAGTTTGCCGAGTAGAAGAAAATGGTAAAATTAGATATTGTATGGAAGTTAATATAAAAGGACCATCACGTATGGTCTATAGTCCAAATAAACCACGCAAATGTGGTGCAAAACTTTGGATTGAAACTGATGCTGATATTGAATTGATAGGTGAGAAAGTTTGATTTTATTTAAGAAGTTGCGTTGGAAGAATTTCCTATCAACTGGAAATATCTTTACAGAAATAGATCTCAACAAACATAACACTACACTTATTGTCGGCGAAAATGGAGCTGGTAAATCAACTATGCTCGATGCGCTGACATTTGCGTTGTTCGGTAAACCATTCCGCAGTATTAAGAAAGGTCAATTGATCAACACTATTACTCAAAAAGGTATGCGTGTAGAAGTTGAGTTTGATATTGGTGTCAACAGATATAAGATTGTTCGTGGTCTTAAACCAGTTACGTTTGAAGTATATCAAAACGATGAGATGCTTAATCAGTCAGCTGAGATGCGAGACTATCAAGAACATCTTGAACGTAACATCCTCAAACTAAACTTCAAGTCATTCTGTCAGGTTGTTGTTCTCGGTTCTGCCTCGTTTGTTCCATTTATGCAACTTCCAGGTGGTCAGCGTAGAGAAGTTATTGAAGACTTGCTTGACCTTCAAATCTTTACAACAATGAATAGTCTATTGAAAGATAAGGTTGCGAACAACAACGAAGCCCTAGATCAAATTGCTAATGATCAGAAAGTTGTTACTGAAAAGATTAAGTTGGTCAAAGAACATCTATTAGAAAAGCAGAACAACAACGAAAAGATCGTTGCTGAAAAAGTAAATGTTATTGAAGACACAAAAGATAAGATTGACGCTATGGCTGTAAAGCTTACTGATGTAATGAATAAGGCGATGGAGCTGAATAAGAAAACAGTCAAGAAAGATGAAGTAACAAAGCTTATACAAAAGATGACAAAGTATCGTCATCAGATCGAAGCAAAGGTTGCTCTTATCAATCAGGATGTCGAGTTCTTCAAGAACCACGATCATTGTCCAACTTGCACTCAGGTTATCGATGAAGATCTAAAGACGCAAAAGTTAGAACATAAAGAAACAGAACTCAATGAGATCAATAATAATTTAGAACTGTTGACTAAGAAATTTGATGAAGCGCAAACAGAGCTTGATGAGATTATGCAGCACAGCGCAACTATTTCTCAACTGACTCTAGAAAAAGTCCAGATCGAAAGTCAGATCAGTTCTCTTAACAAATATGTAAAGCAGCTTGAACGTGAGATCAATCACATCAATCAACTTCAAGAAGCAGATGAAGATAGTAAGATGGAAGATCTTGAAGCAGAAATGGATGTTGTTGCTGAACGATATAATGAAGCAATGGACGAGAAGTTAATTTATACCGCAGCTTCTATGTTACTGAAAGATGGTGGTATCAAGTCGAGGATTATTAAGCAGTATGTTCCAGTTATTAACAAGCTTATCAGTAAGTATCTCAGCGCTATGGATTTCTTTGTACAGTTTGAACTTGATGAAGAGTTCAATGAAACAATCAAGTCAAGGTTCAGAGACGAATTCAGCTACGCTTCATTCTCAGAAGGCGAGAAAATGCGAATCAATCTTGCTATACTATTTACATGGCGTAGTGTTGCTAAACTTCGTAATTCTGTTAGCACTAATCTCCTCATTATGGACGAAGTGATGGATAGTTCTCTTGATGCTAATGGCACAGAGGAGTTTCTAAAGATACTACATAACTTGACGCAAGACACAAACACTTTCATCATCTCTCATAAAACTGATCAGTTGTATGATAAGTTTGCGAATGTGATTCGTTTCGAAAAGAAGCAGAACTTCTCTAAGGTGGCATAATGTTTGAAACATTGGTTGTTGATAATGTTGTAGATATCGAAGTGCAAAGATATCTAAAAGATAACATTATGAAAACTGCACATTGGAAGTTTCTTAATGATGTAAGCGGAAAAGAAATGCAAACATATCCATCGCATGGTTTTGTTCATCTTATGAAACATCCTGAAATGGATAGCCCAGCTGGTTTATATCCACTGATGCAACATCTTATGCCAGCGATGGAAAAAGCTATTGGCATACCAGTCAACGATCAAACAAATTATCACAATCGTATCTTTTTACAGTTACCATTAGCAGAACAATATAGAAAAGAACACAACGCTATTCACGTTGATCTTCCAGCTGATAAGCCACACATTGCTTGCATCTATTATGTTAATGGTAGTGATGGCGATACTATCATCTATGAAAATACTATTGGCGGTGATACAACTAATCTAGTAGAGCATAAAAGAGTTTCGCCGAAACGTGGGCGTATGGTATTCTTTGATGGCTCACGTTATCATTGCTCTTCTCAACCAATCGTAAATTACCGCTGTATAATTAACTTCGACATTCTAAAGGATTGACCATGGAACTCGTAAAAGCTGATGACCCTATTTTAAAAACAAAATGCGAAAACTTCGATTTTCAAGATCCGCAGGTTGATCCAATTCAACTAGCTCAAGAGATGGTTAAGTTTGTTTATGATAACAATGGCGTAGGAATTACAGCCAATCAGCTAGGATTACCTCTTCGAGTATTCGCGATGCGTGCATTCCCAGAGAACTTTGTTTGTTTCAATCCAAAGATTGTACAAGCTTCTGAACAACAAGTTGTTCTTGAGGAAACTAGCCTTAGCCATAAAGGTCTTATTGTTAAGATAAAAAGACCGCAACATGTTCGTGTTCGTTTTAGCCTACCGAATGGTGAAACTAGAACAGATACTTTTACTGGATTATCTGCAAGAATCTTTCAACATTGCCTTGACTTTTTGGATGGAAAAGAGTATTATAATAGAGCTAACGCATACCACAAAGAACAAGCTTTCAAACGTTGGAAAAAAGATGAACATATTCTACGTTGACCATGACCCAGTCGTAGCTGCTCAATCTCTTGTCGATAAACATGTCGTTAAGATGATTCTCGAGTCAGCTCAACTATTATCTACAGCGCATCGTTATCTCGATGGCGTTGAAGTCATTGGTACAAGCAAAACAGGTCGTAAAGCTAAACGCTGG
>Ga0007876_1000671_pt1 | contig 12558 bp, 18 predicted proteins | sample CryBogCBH24Aug09_FD_70958 | JGI IMG/M metagenome (GOLD analysis project Ga0007876, IMG submission 70958) | Freshwater microbial communities from Crystal Bog, Wisconsin, USA - CBH24Aug09 | ecosystem: Environmental > Aquatic > Freshwater > Lake | place: Crystal Bog, Wisconsin, USA | collected...
ATTGATTGTTCCTTATATATCACCAGCTGATGGTAAAAGACATAGATATTTTCCAGATTTTTTAGTTAAAATAAGAACTAAAGAAGGTAAACTCAAGACTATGATGCTTGAAGTTAAACCAAAAAAACAAACTTTGCCTCCTGAACCACGCCAAAGAATGACTAAACAATATGTAAATGAAGTTGTAACCTATGGTGTCAATCAGGCAAAATGGAAAGCGGCTAACGAATACTGTTTAGACCGTGGTTGGGAGTTTAAAGTATTAACCGAAGAACATCTAGGTATCAACTAAATAGAATATGGCATCTAAACTAACAACACTCGCACAGCAAAAACCAGCAGAATTGGAAGCATTATCCAAAAAATCTGTTCAATGGTTATTAAACAAGATTCAAAATTTAAGAGGTCTATCTTCTGTACCTGGTGCGATTGCTCGTGAAGAATTTAGACAAACTAATAAATTTATGTTGGGTTATTTGTATTATTTCTTTTATGACCCAAAAGGTAAAGATGATTTACCGTATTATGATAAGTTCCCTTTGGTATTGGCATTACAGAGATATCCAGATGGCTTTTTAGGCTTAAATCTTCATTATTTGCCACTTAAATATAGGTTGGCATTTATCGGTAAACTCATGGATTACGCAACCTACACACCTGAAAATGAGATTAAGAGAATTAAAGTCACCTATGACATTTTGCAGGCCTCCAAGCGGTTTAGAGAGTTTAAACCATGTATTAAGCGTTATTTACATGGTCATATTAAATCAAAAATACTTGCCGTTCAGCCAAATGAGTGGGAAGTGGCATTGGTATTACCGGTACAACAATTTAAGGGTGCCAGACCACAAGAAGTTTGGGAAGATTCAGTAAACGAAATAAAAGGGGTATAAATGCCTGGTAATATAAACGATTTTCGTGCCAGTTTTAATGTTGATATTGCTCGCCCATCAAGATTTGATGTAACTATTCCTGTTCCTTTATCATTGGCTTCTTATATCACTTCTGCAAGAGGTTTAACTTTTAGATGTAAACAGGCTCAATTACCTGGCAGAGTATTTGAAACTGCTGAAAAGAAAATGGGTTCTGCGCCAGTTGAAAAGTTTCCATATCACACAAATTATGAACAAGCAGAATTTACTTTTATTGTTTCTGATGATATGAATGAAAAGATATTTTTTGATGCTTGGATGGAATTAATTAATCCGACAATAACTTACAATTTTCAATATAAGTCAAATTATGCTGTAGACATTGTTGTTAATCAATATAATGTATCAAATAATTTGACTTATGCTGGAGTATTACAAGAAGCATTTCCAATTGACATACAACAAATGGATTTAGATTGGTCATCTGATAAGTTTCATGAACTAACAGTAATATTTGTCTATAAACAATGGCAAAATGCTACCGTAAGTACATTGAGTCAAAACTTTGCATCAGGTGCCTTGACTTCATTAATATCATCACTTTAATTGATTTGAATAGGGAGATTTAAAATGGCTTTGCCAAAAATTGATGCACCAACATATGAATTAGAATTGCCTCTTTCTAAAAAGAAAATTCAATTCAGACCGTTCTTAGTAAAAGAACAAAAGAATTTAATGATGGCGATGGAATCAGACGATAAAGAAACGATTGAAAGAAACATTCGTCAAGTATTAAACAATTGCACTATTACAGAAAATATTGATATTGATAAACTACCTGTAATTGATATTGAATATTATTTTATTAACCTTCGTGCTCGTTCTGTTGGTGAAATTGTAGAAAACAAATATGTTTGTACCAATGAAGTAAACGACAAACAATGTGGTAATAGAATGGAAACCAGTTTTAATTTATTAGATATTAAAGTTGAATTTAGTGAAAATAACAAAGAAGTAATTCAGATTACAGATAAAATTTCAATTAAGATGAAATATCCTGAATTTTCTTTGGTACAAAAGTTAAAGAACAAAGAGTCAGCGGTAGATGTTGCATTTGAAGTAATGATGGATAGTGTTGAATGGATTTTTGATGGTGAACAATATTACCACGCATATGAAACACCAAGAGAAGAATTATTACAATTTATTGAATCGTTGAATCAAGAACAGTTTAGTAAAATGGAACAATTCTTTGAAAATCTACCACGAATGAATAAGAAAATTGAAATAAAATGTTCTAAGTGTGGATTTGACCATAGTATTAATATGGAAGGGCTCGAAAGTTTTTTCGGGTAATATTTTGTTATGACAATTTGAGAAATTATTATAAGACTAATTTCTCTTTGATGCAGCACCATAAGTATTCTCTCACGGAACTTGAAAATATGATACCGTGGGAGAGAGATGTATATATTGCTATGCTCGTTCAGCATATTGAAGAAGAAAATGAAAAAATAAAACAACAACAAGCTGCAATAAAAAGGCGATAAATGGCGGGAAAAACTGCTAAAGGTATCTCAAAAGTAATCAATAAACTTCATGGTATTGATAAACCAGAACCTTTGCAAGAAGGTAAAGGTTATTCTACTGAAGGTGCTGGCACAGAAATAAAAAAAACACCACAGACAAAAGAATCTAAAAAAGAAAAACCAAATGAATTGGTAATATGGGACCTTTTGAGTAAAGGTAAATTTGAAGAAGCATTAAAGCTAGTTGATAATAATTTGAGTCTGTTGAGTTCTGACCAAAAAGAAATAATAGACGAATGGAGAAAAATTCAGCAAGAAAAAAAACGATTAGAAATTCAACAAGAAATAAGAAAAGAATATGGCGTTACTGAAGAAGATGTTCAACGCCGTAATAATATATTATCACAAAGAGCTCAACTAGAAAAGATGGGTGAAACTTTTGCATCAAATTCTGGTCCAATTGTTTCAAATCTTTTATCGGGTGTAGCAAAGCCTAATCCTGCAAGACAACAATCACAAAACAATCAATCTTTGTTTGGTGTTCCCAATACAAAACAAACACAAGAATCATCAACGGTAGATACAAAAAAAGATCCTGAACGTACCAAAATAGGCCAAGGCCCCGTTAAAGAAGTTCAAGTTGGTGATGGTGAAGCTGATATTCTTGCTAAAATGTATAATCTTATGCAAGAGCAACAATCATTTCAAAATAAAAAAACAAGAGATGAGAAAAAATATCAAAGAGAAGTTAATAAAGAAAAAGAAAATGCATTAGAAGAAACCATAGAATCTGTAAGTGCGGTTTCTAATATAAAACCATCAAAAATATCCAAAAAGAAAAATCTTAAATCGAGTTCGGGAAAAATTAAAAAAAGTAGAAGCCCAAGATTCTTGCAAAACATTTATGGTATTGCTGTAATTGGCGGTGATATTTTACTCAATACCAATTGGAAAGAAAAATTTGAAAAAACTTTCAAAGATGCAATGAAAGACTTTAATTTAGATTTTAAAACTGCCGAAGAAAAAAATTATACAAAAGACATAACAGGAGCAAGAAAGTCAATAGAAGATTATATTGGCAGACAAATTTCAGATAAAGAGTTTGATGAATTAATTAGAGCAACTTCAGCAGAAGCAGGAGCCAAATCAAACAAAACTGAAGAATCAATGATTATGGCAACAATATTAAATCGTGCAAGAGATAGTGGTAAAACAATTACAGATGTTTTAAATCAACCAAATCAATTTCAAGCTGTAACCGGAACAAAATTAAAACCAGGTCCTTCAGAAAGATATACAAAAGGTCCTTCATCAGAGAGAAAAGAAGATATTATTTCTGGTGCAACAACTATTTTGCCGCAAGTATCAAAAAAACAAAAAAGATTTACAGCTGAAAGTGAAGCTGCTTATGGGCCAGGCACAAATATTGGATACAGAGAAGAATTAAAAAAATCAGGCGGTGATGTTGTTGGTGGTACAAGATTTGAAACAAAAGCTCCCACATCTACATCAACTAATTTAGCTAAGATAATGCCTAAAGATATAACCAGTTCATTTGGTAAAAGAATGTTGGGTGGTGTAACAGAAGAACATGGTGGTGTAGATATCAAAGGTAATTTGCATGACCCTGTTGTATCAGCTAAAGATGGAAAAGTTTCTACTGTTGGTTACCAAGAAGGTGGTTATGGAACTTATATCGAAGTTGACCATGGTAACGGTTTTAAAACGAGATATGCACATCTTTCAAAAACTGATGTTAAAGTTGGTGACGTAGTTTCTACTGGACAAAAAATAGGTGAAGTGGGTGCAACAGGTCATGTTACAGGACCACACTTACATTATGAATTATTAAAAGATGGCCAAAAAGTTGATGTTACAAAATCTGAATCATTTAATTTAAATCCTGTTGTGCCTGATTATAAATTATCTTCCGCTGATAAAACTTATAGTGAAACAAGAGATATGAAAAAAGATATGAAGGTTGCTGATGCATCTTCAGGTTTAAATATAGTAAATAATACCACTAATGTGATTAAACCGGCAACTACATATGCTATGGGAGAAGAAAACGAATATTCTTACCCGCCATTATTAAAAAAACAATACAACTACGTAGATTAAAATGGAATATTCAGAAAAATTTAAAAACAGAGCATCTGGTATAAAAGAATCTTTAAATCTTTCGAAGATTCTTGGCGGATTAACGGCCAAATCGAATAATTATAAATTACAAAATGATTCTTTTAATGTTCGTGGAAATAAAAAGAATAAAAAAAATCCACAAATAAGCACCGTTGGACCAAATCAATCTGGAAAATTAAAATCTGGTGATTCTTCTGCCGATATATTGGCTAAAATGTATAATTTCATGGAAAAAAATTATCAAGATGAAGTTAAGAAATATGAAATAGAAAAAGCATTTCACCAAGAACAAATTGACGAAGATAAAAAAAGACACAAAAAACTCATTGAAGGATTAACGAGTAAAGAAGAAGAAAAAATAGAAGAACCAAAAAAAGGTGAATCTTGGATTGAAAAAATGCTTTCAGGTATGAAGTCTGCATTAGGAATTCTTTTAAGCCCCGTTAAATTATTATTTTCTTTGTTTTCGGTCATTGGTGACATTTTTTCTCCATTAAAAACATTATTTTTATCATTGACCAGTATAATTACTTCTTTGGTTATGGACATACTTGGAGGACCTTCAAATTTAATTGGCAAAATGCTTTTGAAATTTTTTACCGGTAGTTCTTTTTTATTAAAACAAGTTTTAGCGGCAATATTTGGTTTTCTTCCTCCACAATTAAAAGTAGTAGCTGCATTAGCCGGTTTTGCTTGGGCTAAAGGCGAAGAAGAACATTTAGCAAATGAAATGATGTATGGTAAAAAAGGTGCTGAAAAATACGAATATTTTACAGAAAAAGAAAAACCTGTTATAGACAGAACCATATTTCAAGAAGAAGAAAAATTAAAAAAAATGAATGTTCCTCCTAGACCAAGTGACCCTTTACGAGCACAGGTTTGGGATTCAAAATATGCAAAAAGTTTTGATCCAATGACAGGAGAGCCATTAACTGAAACTTTAAAAAATTTAAAAGAGCAACAGAAAAAAAGAATTGAAGAAGCAAAAGCAGCAAAAGACAGAATGGTTAAAATAGTCAATGACGCTATTATAAGTGATTTTTATGATATAGAACCTTCATTAAACGCTGTTGGTTTTGAAAGAGAAGGAGTTTCAGAGGTTGATGATGATGGTATAATTTATTGGAAATTAAAAAATAAGTATACTGGAACTAAAATACAAACAAATGATCCTATACAAATGCAAATTGCTAGAAGTAGTGTACCGGCGTTAAAAAAAATTGATGAAAATGTTATAAAACCTATTGAAGGAATAACTAACGAAATAAACAGTCGCATTGTTCAACCTGCTAAAAATTATTTAACAGATAATGTTATTCCGGAATTAAAAGATGCTGAAAGTTATATCAAAGAAAAAGAAAATCCTTCTGTAATTATACAAGGAAAAGTTAATAATATTGGTAATCTAAAAGATGAAATTAAACAATTACAACCATCTAGAGCAAGAGATGATGATTCTACGATAATCAAAGTAATTACCAACTCTATAATTTCAGTATAAAAAACCCGCCAAAGTGTGCATCGTTGAGAGGCATGGCGGGTGTGTTACTGATATTTAGAAGAATTAATCTTCTTCTGCCATCTTAGCAAAATAACTTAAATCATCATCTTCAGTTACATCTGGTTCAAACGGAGTATCTTCTTCATCAATCTTAGGTGCTTTCTTTACTTGCTCTTTGATTGTTTCAACAGTAGTCTTAGGTGCGACTGTTTCACCATTTAAACCTAATACTTTATTCAATCTACTCTGCAACTCATCATAAGACTTGAACTTAGAATCAGCAATCTGCTCTTGTAGAGAAAACTCTTTCTTCCAAATTGCTTCCAACTCATCATCATCATTCAATAAAGGGCCTGGTGATTCAAATAATGAAGAATCATAATTTTGATAACCATCAACTTTACGAATCTTTAACTTGAAGTTTGCACCCTTCCATAAATCAAATGGATTAACTGCTTCATCACCCTCAAACTCAGGATTCATAGCGGCAGTAATCTTATCAAAGATTTTCTTACCAAACTTAAATAACTTAACTTGACCATTGTTCTCAGGATGTTTTGGATCCGATACAATGTATACGTTAGCAATATAACTTAGCTTACGTTTTTGTTTACGAACTACTTCTTTGTTTGCATCAATGCCTGTAGCCCACAATGAAGAATTATAATCACAGATAGGGCATTGATGACCCTTAGTAGTCAAACATTCATCAATCAACCATTGACCACCAGGACCTTGGAATCCGTGTGTAAATGATTTAACCCAAGGCAATGCGTCATCACCATCGGCTTCTGGTGCAGGTAGAAAACGGATAACGGCAAGACCATTACCAACTTTATCTGTTTCCGGCTTCCAAAAATTTTCTGACTTTGATGTATTATCTTCTGATTTGCTGAGAGCTTCAACCGCCGTTTTTAGTTTGTCTAAATTACCGGATTGACGCTTAAGATTTGCGAAACTCATTTTTACTTCCTTTCGTATGTGCGATGTATATAAATGTATAACGGATTGTCCACCAACTACTCATAATCAACTGCTAGTATATCATATTATTTAGGCGATTGTCAAAGGTACATTGATAATATTGCCACACAAGATACATAATCTGTGTAAAGTATACCAATGCCACCTGCTCTACGCCATTCATCAATATTTTTTGAAGTATCATCAATCAATAAAGAATCTGGTGTAGCATATTTTTGTTTTAGGTGGGCGCCTTGGACTAATATGGTAGGAAATTCAATTTGATGGTCTTTTAACCACTTCATTTTCTGTGGTCGAATTTGAGCATCTCTACGCTCACTTGATGTAGAACTTAATATCTCAACTGGTATACCAGTATTTCTTAAATAATTCATTAGATTAATAGCATCAGGCATTAATTCTAATGTAACAAATCCTTGTTTGGCAATAAACTCATTAAAGAATGGTTCAAACTTCTTATCTTTTTCGGCCACCTTAGGTTCAACACTAAACATTTCTTTATACTTTTTTTCAAAATTAGCAATTACGCCGTCCATATCTAAATATATTTTTGTTATTTTTTTCATATTGGTAACTTTGATGTTTTCTTTAATAAATTTAATTCTTGTGCTTCTTCTCTAATTTCTGCTTTGAGTGCTGATGATATAAGTGTAGCGGCAACTTCAATTTCTAATCCTGTTTCTTTACAATGATGACAGATTGCATCCATTAATCCAATTTTCATTTTGGTTGCTAACTCTTTAATCATCATACTAAAATCACGTATTTCGTCTTTATTTGGCATAACTTCCTAGTGTATACATTAATAAATTCATTTCATCTTTGCCCATCAAAATAACTTGTGAGTGAGAAGGTGGTAAACCTTGTATTGCTGGGTCATACCATTCTTCTCTTACAAGCATTATACCTGCATCACCATATTCGGTAATTTTAAATTCTACTTTAGTTGTCATATGCGTAAAAGATATGTCTTCCTATTTTAGCAACTACTTTGTTATGATTCCAACCTGGATTAATATAATCTGCATGATAATACATTGCATTTGTAGATGCTATTCTATCATGAACTTTTGCTTGTGTCAAGGCTTTACGAGCAACTATTTCGGATTCTTCCCATGCATACTTATCTCTTACTGCCATATTCTTTAGGCAAGTCCATGAGAATTGGCAAACAATCGCTCGAGCAGGTGTATATGTTCTTTGATAAACAACTTCACATACAGTAGATGGAAAGTTTGGATTATTGGCACGGTTCAATACGACCTGTGCTACGGCTAATTTACCTTCATAAGGCTCTGTAGCGGCCTCAAAGTAAATATTATTTGTAAGGCAATTTAATTGCTTGTTGAAGTCCTTTGACACTTCTGTTTGTATCTGGTCTTCCAGATAACTTTGTGCTACAGTTGGAATTGTATAGGCCAAAATGGCTACTACTAATACTGCGGCAATACTTTTTGATTTTGATGCGAACATCATATCTCCTTTTGTTTACAGTCGGTGTTCTGACCTTGGACCCAAGTACTTTTGACTTTGTGGTGTGGGTAGTTGAAAAAATGTTTAATTTAATATGGTTTAAACTGTAAAACCATTTTTTAAAAATATTTTATGAGTTTCTTTTGGATAACATAACCTTCTTTCTTTTGCTTGTTTTCCTTCATCTAAGTTAATTAACATACCTTCTTTTGATAAAGGTAATAATCCTAATATATCAATTAATTTTGATTCAAGCGCAAAAGCTTGAGATTCAGTTAATTCGTTTTTAATTTTTACAGGTATTAAGTCTGTTTTCTTTTTTAATAATTGACTTCTAATTTTTCTATGGCTATCATTTCTATTTAAATCCAAATATCTATCAGATTCACCTTTACCCACATAAATTGGTTGGTGAGTTAAATTAAAATGTATAGCTAAAAATAAATGTTTTAAGTTATTTTTAATATCCAATTTTTTTCTAGGATCACAATGAACATAAACATAATATTTTTTTTCTTCATCAAAGCCTTGGTAAATGTTTGATATATCACAATTTAGTATTTTTTCCATTAAAGGTAAAATTTGATGCACGCTATATTTTGAGCCTGCAAATATAGTTGCATCGTAACCCATTTCTCGTAATACTTCTTTTCTTCTTTTTTGTAAAATGGAAATATATTTTTTTAAATCTTTTGGATCATTATAATCCACATTAAATTGTTTTATCATCATTTATCCTAAAATGAGTGAGTGGAATTTGGTGAGAAGGCTCCACTCAAAACCTCCCTAGAGCTTAAGCTGCTAGTTTATATACATCTTCGTTTGCATTTAAACGTGTTGCTTCTACGACCGGGTAATCCCCTGTCCTACGGCTTTAGCTTTGCCGATTCTCCATTGTTATACTAATCAGGCAATCGAATCCAATTCAGGCCCATCATAAAAATACTTACAAATACTTTTATGGTGGACCTGCCGGCATCGAAGCCGGGTCTTACCAAACTTTCAAACAACTTCTACGAATTTTTATTGTACGGAGTTTGTATGAGCTTTATCTTTCTTCTTTAGAGATTTCTTCATGATTTTCATATAGATTTTTTTCTCTAATTCAGTATGATGCTCAACACAAGCTTCGTATAATTTATGGATTAATTTTTTAAGTTTCATAATAATACCTATTATAAACTATTATTTATGCTTTGTCAAGTGTTTTTGTGGTAATAGTCAATTGCTTCCACTAGTCCTTCTATGTGGTCTTCCACTTTTTCTATAAAAATCAATGGTTTCTTCTCATCTTCAACTGCCATAATAATAACAATTTGATTGATTGGTGTACCAACTAATTCTTCGTAAGCCAATGCATAAAAAGTTGATTGCCAGAAATAAGAAAGAATGTTTTCTCTGTATTTAATCTTTGCGGATGTTTTATAATCCATCACCGATAATTCACCATCAAATTCAGCAATTAAATCAGAACGACCAGCAGAACCTATTTTCTTAGAATAAAAAGACTGTTCAACATAATGTATATTATTTACTCTAGTTTCAAGAACAGGTTTAATTGTTTTAAACATTTCAATAGCATCAGGCATAGATTCTCTGAGAGGTTTATTTTGTATAAAATCTTCACATAGATTATGCACTCTGGTGCCACGGCCAGAGGCTTTGGCAGATACTCTATTCGCTTCTGCTTCACCTACTCTTTTACGCCATGCGGCAATACCTTCTTTACTTTGTGCTGAAAGTATTGTAGTAATTGAAGGTAATATAGAACCATCAGGTAATGTATAGTACCTTTCACCATTGGTAAAAGTTACGGAATGAAGGTCTTGAAGTGGTTTTGGTGGACAATATGTAAACATGATATAAATTTATAATTTTTCTATTTCAACGCCGTATATTAAAGGTTTTACTCCTGATATTAAATCAGTATAATTTTCAACAGTTGCTCCATTTGGAATCATTGCTGGGTCTATAATATCTTCTATGGCATCACCGTCCCTTATAGCATGAATACAAGCGCCTACTGTATTATCTTCAAGAGCTGTAATAGTGTGGTTCTTGTTTTTTTCAATAAAAATTACATGAGGAGCTTTGAATATTGTTTTAACACCCTCAACATCAATTTCGACACTACCTTGAGTTAATAGATGTGGATGGTCAAATATATGTTTATGACCTTCCATAATATCTCCTTTTTCAAAGGAGATTAATTTAATCCAAATATTACTAATCAAACATAATTGTATATTTAAGGACATATTATTAAATAGTTGTTGTGTTTAATTGACTAACTGAATTGATTGTCATTGTTCTTGTTGATTCAACATTTATTTTTGGAATCATAGATAAAGATTCTCTCATTTCAATCATTGTATTCGCTTGTTTTACTAAATTAAAAGCTTTTGTGAATTGACTCATTAATTCATTATCAACATTAGCTTTTGTAAAATCATTATTAGCTCGTTCTAACAATTTGATTATAGTTGTTTTTTCATTTTTGAAATCAGGTGCATAGAATGTTCCGTTTGTATATTTCCAACCAGGTTCTGGTTGTGGACTAATATCTGTTATATCAATAAAAGTTTTTAATACAGGATCTTTATTTTCTGTAATGAAACTAACAACATTAGATAATGTCAAATATGCATACATTTATTATTCCTTGTAACTATAAAGTTGTGCTGTAAAATAAACTAATCCGTCATTCCAAAATGAATAATCATAATCCCCATTATATTCTGTACCAACGTAAACATTATAGGATCTTGCTGCCGGCCACCTGTCAATATCATCATAAGCATTAACTGTAATATAATGAGGAGTTCCGCGGCCGTAATAGGTATTCACATCAAACCAGTTATTGTATATTTGTCTATTATCGCTAGTAAAAATAATCATACGAATATGCGCATGAGCTGCAGCATATACTTGAAAATTAAATTGTATTGTCGCTGCACGAGCACCACCCGTAACACCTATTGTATTTGGTCCATTAGAACCCCCACCATAACCAGGAAGATAGTGGGGATTTCCATTTACATCATACCATGGATTACCTGCAGACCTAGATGCCATGGGATATCCACCTATACCAAATGCTTGCTCAAACACAGGATATTTATCATTAGTATACATATATTGTTGAAAACCTGACCAATCGGCATTTCCAGTAATCACGGGAGCTTCTGACCGATTTCGCATATTATTCATGTCATAATTATGATGCGATAAAGCGTATACTTGACCATCATTAAAACTTATTCCTTGATTATATGTCCTTTCCAATTCAATATTAACATCAGACATTGAGATGGAATTAGGTGGCGCTGGTGTTGTCATTTTTTTTATTTTTAATTATTGATTGATTATTTATCTAATTAAAATACGATATTCTGTGTGGGTCGAATGTGGTAAATTTTGTCGTTAAATCTTCTACTTCTCTTGTTTGTTTGGCTAATTCTGCCAATTCTTCTTTAACTTTATCCTTATTGTTGTATTCGTAGTATAAGCGTTGTCTTTTTGTCATTTCTTTTTTAGCGCTCATGCGACTCCTTTAAGTTGTTTTATTACCATTCTTTTGGTCTTTTTTAATATAAATACTGTTATAACTAACATCATATCATAAAAAGTTACCTTATGTCAAGTATATATTCAATTTATAAAGCCACAAATACCATTAATGGTAAAGTATATATTGGATTTGATTCTAATTGGCCAAAAAGAAAACAAAGACATCTAAGTGATAGTTCCAATGAAAAATCTAGAGGTTTTAATGATGTTTTTCATAAAGCAATTAGAAAATATGGTAAAGAAAATTTTGATTGGCAAATTATATATCAATCCAAAGACAGTAAACATTGCTTAAAATCAATGGAAGAATACTTCATAAAAGAAAACAATTCATACATTTATTTTAATAATAGTAACGGTTATAATATGACTTTAGGTGGTGAAGGAATGTTAGGTTTTAAACATTCAGAAAAATCTAAATTAAAAAATAGTTTATCTTTAGGTAAAAATTTTAAAGTCTGGCACAAAGACGGTGAATTAATAGAAG
>Ga0007876_1000675_pt1 | contig 12506 bp, 10 predicted proteins | sample CryBogCBH24Aug09_FD_70958 | JGI IMG/M metagenome (GOLD analysis project Ga0007876, IMG submission 70958) | Freshwater microbial communities from Crystal Bog, Wisconsin, USA - CBH24Aug09 | ecosystem: Environmental > Aquatic > Freshwater > Lake | place: Crystal Bog, Wisconsin, USA | collected...
CTTGTTCTTCGTCGGTAGATTCTTCTTCTTCATCTTCGTCTTCCGTAGAAATTTCTTGGTTCTCTTCGTCGCGCTGTAAGATTACTCCGTGAAAGATTCGCCACATCTGTCTGCGACTCATCACCTGCACATATTTGATGTCCGACGTCAAGAATGTTCTCTGGTCCATCCGTTTTTCAACGTTTGACACCTCTTTGCAGGTGATGTCAACGTGGTTGGTATCGTGCCTACCAAATGGCTGGTCGATGTGAATTCCTTGAAGTTCTCCGATCCATCTGGTCAGAACCTGGTCTTCCCGAGTTACGTGTTCAAAGTACAAGTAATTCCAAAGACTGCACTTTTTCAGGTAGGTGTCGACGTACGCTTGAGCCATTGTCTGTGAAAAATGAAATTTAATTTAAAATTTAAAGGATGAATTTATTACATTTTTAAAAATGTGTTTTATGGATAACTTGTACCTTGTGTGAAATTCTTGGATCAATGTTGTGATGGATGCGTGGGAACTTGTACTTGTAGTATTGAGACGAATTGATCCTTCTGACGGAGTACAACATGGATGGGGACATGGTGGTGATAACATCCATACCTGTACATAAAATGATAACAATTTTAATTTTAATGGCTAATTCCACATGTTTATGAAATAATGATACATTTCAAATAGGCAACTCTTATTTACCTCTTCCCTCAAAGCATTTGCAGTACTTCAGTTTGATAGTGGCGTCTTGGTAGTCGATGGTTCCCGTGCTTGTGGACGAAAAATGTTCGTTTATTCCGGACTTCTCCAGAACTTCGCCAACGAAACTGTCGAACCCTATTTTAAAAAATAATTGTTATAAACACAGTTATTTATATTCATTTATTTAGTGTTCTATTATAGAACTTCTATTTACCTTCCGGTGACCTGTCATTGATCATTTGGAAGAAGAATGTTGATCGCTGCTGGAACGGTAGGGTCATTGTGATCATGAATTTGTTTCGGAAAGGTGTTTCCGGCAGGAGCTTGCATGGATCGTACGTTGTGTACATGACAGGTGGAGAAAACACACTTGGAGTTGAAGCGTAGTTAGTCCAGTAGTTTCCTGCAGCCATTTTGGATAATGTTACTGTAGAATAAAAAATGAATTAACCAAAACATGTTATCAAAATGGTTTTCTGAAACGTTGTTCAAAGAAATAAATCTGTAATCATTTGTTGTGACTTAATATTCTTTAAGAGATCTACTAGGAGAACTCATTTGATTACACCTTCTCGTCTTGATGGTTGTTATTGCAGAGAGATCTACTTTGAGATCTCACCTTCTCGTCTTGATGGTTGTTATTGCAGAGAGATCTACTTTGAGATCTCATTGAAAGTTTGTTTTTGGTGTTAATTTTTTTTTGAGGTTGACGCGTAGGCTTGCGACTGGCTCTGGCTCTGGCTCTGGCTCTGGCTCTGTGTTTGCTTTTTGGTCCGGGCATCTGTTTTCGCTTGCTGCAGTCCTCTCAAGGCTTGCTGTCTTGTCTCTCCCCTCGAACGTCCCCTTAAAGTGTGCCAATTTGCCGACAAGAATTTAGTACAAGCTAGTTCACTTTTGTTGTTTCTTGTGAAATCTCTGATGTTAAGTACGTGTCTCCTCAGGAATTCGTTTAGCAGGTAAATCCTTGAACACTTTTCTCCGTTTGTTTGATCTGGATTGAAAAAAAAAACATCAGATGATGTTGCAAAGACGTACGCTGCCTCTTCTTCCGTGATGCCTTTGATGAAGGGCACGCCAAGGGAAGCGACACCAAAATCTTTGTCTCCATCACTGGCATTGTGATAGTCGTAATTGATGATGGCGTTGCAGACTTTTCGACTCTCAACCGCTTCCCTAACTTCCTCGAGTGTTTCTGTTGTAGCCTTGTCCAGAGGAAGGACGAAATTAGATGTTTCACCCAACAGCCTTGAAATTCCTGACAAAATGCAGCAGCAAGTCATGACCTCCATGTTGTGATCCGTGTTTGGAATGTAGGAAACATTGGAATAAGCAAACAATTCTGCCATGTGTGCCCCAATGGAGTACAAATTTTCAAGAAAGTCACTTTTGGAGGTTGTTGGCAACTGACAAATCTTGTTGGCGTACGCTTCGTACCATCTGAATCTGCTGAAGGCGACCAAGTTTCCAAGTTTGAAGCTTTCGAACAGAGCTTGTCCGGACTTTCCGCTTATAACGGAATAATGCACATCCCAAAGGCGCACCAATTCTTTGGCAAGAAATACTTCAGATTCTCCTTCTTTGCTCATTCGGCTGATCACCTTCGTGTAATCTTCTTTGGTGGTCCTTGGACATGATAAAAAATCGGACAAACCAACCAAAGTTCCAAAGGGCGAAACAATTTCGCCATTTTGTGATCGCTGTTTGAGCATCTTTGGCATCCTCCGTATTGTGTTCAATTTTTCTCTCTGCAACCTCATTTTCTCTTTCCACTTAGGAGCTGCCCTCGCTGTCAGATTGTTGTACTTGGCTCTCCACATTTGGTAAATCTTGTCCTTGTATTGTTGTCGTTTTAATGTGTGGACTCGTTTGACTGGAGCAAGATCTCGGGCCTCTGCTTTCTTGGGGAGTTTGCTACCCCGAATGAGCCACCCCCATGGGTATGTGTCATCCAGATACTTTCGCATGGTGAGCAATGTGTTCATGTCTACTGGCCGGTTGTTCATCGACTTGGAGTACGTGAGCTTCATATTCGAAAACAAAAGGTGGTTGAAACACACCCATTCTTCAAAGCTCAAAACGTTGGTCCTGAAATGCAAATGTGTACCAAATGTAAATTTAATCTTATCATATAGAATATGAATTGTAATGTTATTACTTATTATCAAACCGTTAGGCAATGGAAGACAGTGTTTCTTACCGGTTTCGCATTTCCGTGCCCTCTTCCTCCATCATTGTTACGGTAGCTTCAATTATTTCCTTGCATACAGCTGCATCCCGGTCAACCTCTTCTGCTGTTCTTTGCCAAATGTCTGCTAGGATTGTCCTTTGCTCTCCACTCTCCTGCTGTTCTTCTCTGTGACCATCTTCATCTTCATCCTCGTCATCGTCATCCTCGTCATCCTCGTCACCTTGAGCTTGACCTTGCGCTTGACCTTGCGCTTGACCTTGAGCTTGACCTTGCGCTTGACCTTGCGCTTCACCTTGCGCTTCACCTTGAGCTTCACCTTCTTGGTCTTCTTCGTCTCCGAAAAAGGAAAACTCATCCTTGTTAGCCAATATCGAGATTGAGTACTGATCCTCTGAAAATATTTGAAAAAAATGTAATCGATTTTCTTTCTGTTTTAATCTGTATTGAAATCTATATTTACAATGTTCGATAACCTACCATCAACGAATTGAAGTTGAGAAACATCCTCTACTTCGTCATTGGAAGGCTCAGGTTGCAAGTTCTCGAATAAGTCTGTATCTCCAGATGTCGTGTGTTGTGCTTTCGATGCTTTCTTTTGTAATTTTTTGTTTTGCTAATAAGATAAAGAAATAGGACACAATTATAAACTCAATGTAGGTGTTGACGATTTACATTTATAAATTGTACAGCACATAAATGAAAATTAAAAATAATTTTACCGTCAAAGATTGTTGGACGTTGTCATCGTCATCTTCATCACTGCCTTGAGTGTCTGCCTGTAGAGGTCTTTTACGAGCCTTTATAACGGGAGTGAAATCTTGTGTACTGACACTGCTGTAAGGGCTGAAGTCGTCCTCTACGTGCTTTGCATCAAGTTTACCCTTCCTCGCTTTGGGCGGCATCTGTAGTGAAACGTTTAAACTTTTGGTTAACAAAATGAAGAAATTTTTGAATTTCGATGTGGAGATAATGCGAAGTTGCCACTATGCATTATAAAGAGTGCAATGAATGGACTCAGGTTTATTAGTACGGCAAACTTTCGTGCAAACTAAAATAGTTTGAAAAAGTACTCCCTACACATTGACCTTTGTAAATGTAGATGGGTTTTGAAGAGGTCAAATTTTTGAACTCAAACAGTTTGGCAGGCTTCTTGTCCTTGATGAAGTATAGGCCTAAATGCTTCTTGAATTCGACTTCCAAAGGTCGTACCAGCAATTTCATTTTCTTGGTTCGCTTGTGCAATAGAATATACAGCAGTTCCGAAAACATTTCATCTCCGTGTGCAATAACTTGGTCCTCTAAAGATCGAAATCGGTAGTTGTATTGGTCAATATATTTCAAAATGACCACTTCCTCAAGCAGGACTCCAGCCTCTGTGAATGCTTCTTTCCTTTTCTTGGTTATTTTGGTTTTGGAAATTATTTGATGCTGGTCACTTTCTTCGTTGCTGTTTCTTGTCCAATGTAGGACTGCCGATTTTCGCAACTCCCTAGTGAAAATGGTCTTCAAGACATTCTTCGTTTGGTTTGATTTTGTGCTGTGTTTCCTTAATTGACCGTTTTTTGACTCTGCAATGTTTGTTTCCAAGTGGCAAAGTGGACCAGAGAAGTTGACAGCATTGAAATAATGTATCATCCACAGGTGTTTTGGTGAGCAAGGGTCACTTAGCCACTTAATATCCTTGTGCTCTTCGATGAACTTCAACTTCATGTCAATGTAATTTGATACTTGCTGCCTCAAGTCAAATCTGTTCTTCTGTGAAACAACTTTTGCACTAACCAATTCAGCGATCTTCTTCATTGTTAAGTACATCTTCCAGGCTGTCGTTTTGAACATGTCATCTTTTGTGTCTCGATGCATCCAAAAAGTGCTGGCATACCGGATGATCATGTGAACGGAGGCGTGCTTACCAGGAAGTTTCTTAAAATTGTTCTTTTCGCAAACTTGGTCATGCCAGTTTGTTCTGTCCTCGAACTTGAGTGCAAGCCTCTTCAAGCGAAATTGCTTCTGGAGACCCTTCCAAACAAAATATCCAGCATTGCACAGAGATACAAAAATACGTGCAAGGTCTGTTCTAAATGCTCCAGCATACAGGTCGTGGCTTGTGCAAGGAATCAGCGCCCCCTTTTGAGCAACATGAAAAAATGGAACCAAATTCCATGGGCTCGTGTACTTCAATCCGCGACTGTAGAAATATTTTGACTGCAACTTGGCTACAGTCGCCGAACGTTTTGTCCTGTTCGTACTTCCTCCAGAATTTTCGATGGCCTTGGCCTGCTTTGTCAACCTCTTCAACTTCAGCTTCTTCAAATGCAACTTCCTTGCATGCTTGATCCTGCCTTCAATGTTTGCGATATCCACATCATAGCTCTCTTTTGTCCTTTCTATTTTGGCCTCTTTGACAATTTCTCGAACATTTTTAGCATTAATGCGTGTTTTGCGAGTTAGGTAGGACCATGGGTCGCAATGAGACACGGCCGAAAATGAATCACACATTCCGTACATTGCCGCTCTCTCTTTTCCGTCACCTTGAAGGTGAACAAGCCTTACAGCAAAATACTTTCCGCGATAAAAAAGTCCTTCTTCAATCAATGTTTTCAAGTCTTCAACTAGTGGTTTCATTACTTCTTCGTATTGGTTGGCTGACTTTACATTTTCATTCATGAGTTGAATGACTTTGTAATGATTTGGAGATCGCGGTTGACCGTCGTGAAGTCCTATGTTTCGAATGCACGTGATGTGAATTTTGTTCCGGCCCGAAGTAAAGCCCATGGAGTCCCTGTCCAAGGCATCCGCATACACTTCCAGGAGCACCGGTGGTTGTTGTTCAATTGGAACATCTGCAAGAACATCTTTGTAACGTTGGCTGTCTCTGAATGATGACAATATCTCCGGATCTTTGCTCTTCAATGTTTTAATGTAGTCAAAGTCTTCTGGTAAGCCAAAATTTTTCTCAGGGTCCCAATTGGTCTCCTCCAGTTCACGTAGAAGAATGTCCTTCACATTTAACCTCAAGATGTGGGCTGAAGTAGATCCTTGCAAGTTTGGGAAGGAAGTGATGAACTGTGGACTCGTAATATTCAACAAGGAATCGGCTTTCCGGGCTCGCATGAAATGTGTCTTTACATCGGACTGTGTCAGGCAATCTTTTAGCCAATCTTCACTCGCAAAGACTTCCTCCACCTCCTTCTGTCTATCCGGAAGTTTGTTTTTCAATTTCAGCAAGAGGTTTTTGCTCGACTCCTCAGCTAGATTGGACAGTGTCGTAATCAGCTCATTAATCACTCTTTCTGGAAGTAACTCTACAAAAGATTTTTTGAATATGAAGGAAAGGAACTTTTCTTCAAATGCTTCTCGGTCTGCAGCTCCTTCACTTTCTCCCTCTAGATGAGCATCTCCGTCATCCACGTCGAATTGAAATTCATCGTGATCCTCGGCCTCCTGTGGATCACGAAATGACTCCAGAATGTCCTGTCTAGCACTGACTGCTTCTCTATGTTGGATTGACATCATGTCTTCAACATTTTCTTCGTCATCACCTTCATGTTCGTCGCTCGAGTGTCTTTTGAAAAGGGTCATGACTCTTGCGGCGTTTTTGCCCTCGCCGCCAAATGAAAACGAACAATTTCTAAATGGACACATGAAATACTCATTCTTCATGACGTGCATTTTAAAATGAGACAACAACTTGTGGGAATCAATGAGGGTCATGCACTTACGGCACAAGGTTTGTTTAGGTTGGGAACTTGAGCAACTGTGATAGTGACTGTATAAGTTTTTCCGATTGTAAATTTTAGAGCAAGACGGACATTGCAGTTCAGTTTGGGACTTTTGATGTTCGTCTTGGAGGTGTGCAATGTATGAGGCCAAACTGCCTTTGGACACATTGCAAAGTGGACAGGTGACGTATATTGAAGAGCCCCTCTTCATTATCAGGCCTTTAAATAAATGAAATAAAAAAGATGATCAGTTTCTGACATCAGTATTTTTATTATTCATTCATAAGTTACTAATAATTACAAATAATAGGTCAACAAGTGACCTTACATTTAATTAGTTTATTGAATTAATGACTTGCTCTTCTTTTCCGGTGTTCGACTGTTCATAGAAAGAAAAATAGGTCAACGTGTGACCTAATTTGAGACACTGTCTTTTCACAGAAAGAAAAATAGGTCAACGTGTGACCTAAATTGAGCTACGGTTGTCAGTCTGTGGGCTTGGGTCGGGCGGCATAACGTTCCTTGGAGCTCTTATTATTTTGAAAGCTGTTCTTGCTTTCCCTTCCTGATGGCTGCTGTTCCCTAATTGGCAATGGTTTGTACTCCATGTCCAAGATTTTGAAGAGTTTTTGGCACTCTGATCGATTGCGATCAAACAGAGAATAGCGCCAATGCCGATCTTCGATGTACTCTAAATAATCTTCTGCGTATTCCAAGAAGATTAAGGACGAGTAGATGCCCACTGGAGACCACTTCAAAAAGCAGTATGCGAGGTCCATTGTTGCATACCTAAAGAGAGTAAGTTATATGTACAGATTGAACGGTGTTATATTAACAATTTCTTTGCATATGGTTCATCGACAATGGCAACCTTTTTAAAACGTTTTCAATTTCACATCAGGTCATATCGAGTTAAAAATATAGTAGGCTATATCATACCTCGTGTGATGGTAATCTTGATGTCCTCGTAAGCCACATTTGGAGCACAGCTCGTACAAAATGTGACAGTTTGCTGGCTGGTGGCCGATTTTTTGGCAGAGAGGATACCGGCATCTCAATTGTCTGGAGTTTATTTGGCACTTGTCTCTCTGATGGCCATAAGTTCCGCAAAGCTTGCAACGAGTTCCAGCTTGAAACTTCTTCTGGCACGTACGGTTGTTCTTTGGTAGTGCCTTTGGATACGGCCAGTTTGCCATTGCCATTGCTTTTCGATCTTGGCCCACAAACAAAAAGTCGCCTCTGGGTTCGAGTTCACCTGAAAGTATGTTCTATATGTAACTTATGTTGTGTAAGTTTTAATGCATTTACCTTTTTTATTACATTACGAGATAAGTTGAATTTATTCCTACTACTGTAATTGCTATAATCCTACTATTCAGTGTTAAAATTTCTTACTTGGGAGATTGAATTCTTCTACTGGTGTGTAAAAGCCATCAGCAGCCATCAGGTCCAGAAATCGGTTCTTCACGAAAGCGAAACGAATTCGCTCCTCCCAAATTAGGCGTGAAATTGCCTTCTCCGTCTCTCCAGTGGTGGTGTCCTCGGCAAATGTCAAGTCAAGGAAGAACTTGTGCATGTGGCCTGGCAGCTTTGGTATTTCAACGCACCCTGTGATGATGTACCGAAGATGGGGTAGGACATTGGCATCATCAGGAATGTCGAAGTCGTCACAATACTTTTCGACGATGAGCCCCAGAGCCGCCATTGGAATCCTTACATCCTTTAAAAATGAAACAAATATTTATTACATCTTATAATGGTAATGACTTAAAAATATTTAAACCAAATTGCTAATTAAAAGTATGTCAATGCTATGCAATAACGGACGTCATTTAATTATTCACCTGCACTGCATGTACCAATGACTTCGTTTCCAGTTTTTTGTAGGTGTCAAAGAAACATATTTGTCGATTTGGCTTCTTTGAGTAGTACAGGATGGACTCTTCATTGATAAGGTCAGCGGTGTACTTTCCACCAACTTTAGCCCCAGGCTCTTGATCTCGATTGGCTCCAAGGAAGACCATGTTGATGTTCGTGGCATCGACTTCACCATTGATCTCTGCAGCCTGTTGAAAAACATAAGAACGTAGAAATTTACGCAATGCCGTCATCATTTAAATTTGCGAAATTGCCTTATATTGGTTTTAAGTAAATTTAAAGAAAAGTGCGATTAGGCTTACTGGGTGTAATTTTGTCTTGTCATCCAGAGCGTCGTGTTGCACCTTATGGAAGCTCCCCTCGGCAAGTAGGTCGAGAATCGACTGAGGAATAGAACCGGGCATGTGGAAGATGTAGGCTAGGCCGTTTGGAGCTGCAAACTAAATAAAAAAAAAACATTTGCAATTTGCTGCTTCGATAATAAACACTAACCTCACATAAAACGTTACAAGCTAGTCATAAAACGTAACATAAGATACAATGACAGAAACAAACTATTTCATCATTACCTGGCTCATGACGGGATGAACTTCTCTTTCAGTGTCGAACGACATGAATCCTTCTTCCTTGACGCTGTTCACAAATGATGCCAAAAATTCGGAATCAGTATTGACTGTTTCACCCGGTAGTACTTCTCTGACGCTCCTCCAAAACTTGCCTGATAGAACAGATTGCGTAGTTGTTCTGTACCAAGAACCCTCTTCCTGCCATCTTTCTCGGAAAGATTTTCTTGAGCAAAATCCGGACTTGTAGAAATTTATTTCTTTTGTTGCCAAGAAACCTAGGAGTCGGGGTTTTGGTGCCGGTGTAACGGAATGGACGTCAAACTGCTTCAATGCGTCGTGTCTTGAAACAAACCTCGTTGTTAATCTTGACTCATCATCAGGATGGCCTGTCTTGCTTCCGGTAATTGCTGTTGAAAGTGCGTGCCTCAAGACATTGTCCTTGATTGGTCCACGAACATTTTTCTCCGCCGGATAAGCAAGATTGTTGACGTACTTTGTGCTGTCAAGGTGTCTTGCAGCTTGAGAACGGAGCTTTTCCCTATGAAAATATTTGATATTGACATAAGTAACTATACAGTGACCATAACGTTATTGTACAAAACTATTTATGTAATCTTATTAATTTCAATTTACTTAGTATAAACTAACTTACGTGTAGTAGTCAACAGATTTGACGATTTCTTCGACAAGTAGATCACGTCCGTTGCCGTTCAAATTAGTCCCATCTTTGCTTAACAGAGAATGGTGTCCCGTGAAATTATTGTCCACAAAGATGTTTGAATGTGTGGCGGCAAGTTTTTCCAACTGGAGCGCGAGGTATCGCCTTATCTGTAAAAAAATGATTTTTTATTGTGTAATTGTGTAATTGTGAAATTGTGTAATTGTGAAATTGTGTAAGAATTCGTTGACACCTTCGTCACTTTTGTTTCTAAACGAATTATTTAAGATTGAAACTAAACATAAAACGTTATTTACCTCGTTCAGTTGGTTCCTGAACAGAGAATTTCTTTCATCAAGCCATGGAAGTTGAACGACGACAGGAACCTTTGGCACTTGAACCACAAAGTGGCCAATAACGTCACAAAAATCAGCCACAATGTGTCGCCAGTTCTTCTTCTTGTCCTTGCTGATGAAGTGGTACATGCCTCCCACGTAGAAACATTTTGCCTTCAGTTTTTCTGCGGCTAGGGTTGGCAATAACGCTTTCAGTCCTTGAATACTGTCCGCGTACTTTGTCCTAGAATTAAGAACAATAAAATTTTTAAGATACGAACAAAATTTGATTTCAACTACGTAAAATTTTGGTAACATTATAATACTCCATTATTTCATAAAAAAACACTCACTGGAAGTTTGAAGCTTTCGGATAACTCAGGCAATATTCGTTGCCGCCAATGACGAAAGTTCCTTCCGTTGACTCTTCTTCCAAACGTACATGCTTTGCCCTTAGAGTAGTACAAATTATGATTTCAACACATATAAAATAATAACGCAACACAGATTACGGTTAAATTTTCGTAAATACTTTAAAGTTACAATAAAGTGATAAATAGCAATTGCTGGAAATGTGATAATAAATACTTCATTACGTAAAATAGTACATATAAAAGTAATCTCGTAGCTAAAATAGCGATAACGTAGGTCACGAAGTATTTACGTTGGTGACCCACAAAATGATTTCATACGTATTGAACAATTGTACTCATTAATATTTCGTACCTTTTATCTTCTCCGTCTTCTCGTTTGGCACTTGAAGACTTCGATGCCGCCGAAGAGGGGAGCCAGGGTCTTTTGTGTGACATGTTGAAAAGAGTGCGACTAGCGCTACTCAGTGACACTTTTCAAAAAGAAAGTCTTCAAAAAAGAGGTCGACAAGCGAAACTCAATGTCTTTGATGATCAGGCACGCTTCCAAAGAATGCGATAAACGCAATCAAAACACTTTTACAATTGCAAATTATAAATAATACAAAACGTCCTTACCGTTAGGAATATACACAAACACTGATTAATTAATTAATGATGTAATTACCTTTGCGAAAACAATTCTAATTAAATGGCGAAATTAATTAGTATGTGATGATTCACGGTCCTTCTTCGATACAACAATCGGAAATGAATTTGTTGTTATTTCCGGTTTGATTACGTATATCACCACCTATCTTCACTGTAATAAGATGTCCCGTTTATTAGGGAATGATAAATTTTTTTGTTTTTGTATACGAGCGTTACTCTAAAAGTTTAGAACAGAACTGCTTTTTCTGCACCACCTTCATGGTGCGCGGAGGAATCTTATTCATAGTACTTGCTGATTCTAATCCGGGTTTACGCCATGGTTATGAATTATCATTATAAACAAAGTTAAAGTTGACCAAAGACTGCAGGAAAAAACGTGGAAAAGGTGAGTTTTTCTTTGAATAATATTTCAATGTTAGTGCAGTTAAATATATTGCACTATTTGAAAAAAATTTAGAAGCCTCCCTTAAACGAATACATTTTACCCATCGACCAGAACAGAGAAAATGACTACCACGAAGTACATGGGCTTCACGGCCGAGGAGATGACGCCAGAGTTACACTGCGAGGTGCGGGAGAACATTTCTGCAATTTTTCAAATTGCAAGAGGCTTCATGTCGAAGGAAACACTCGTGAGCAATGAGGAGAAGGACGAGGTAACTGTTTTATATGAACTTAAACAAAGTATAACCGATGATATATATATTTGGTTGAGCTGTTGCAAATACGAAAGTAACATTATCAATATTTCACGCTTAATTACTATAATTTATTTGAACATTTCAGATATTTGAAAAATTGAGACGCGGACAATGCTTTGCCGTCCTGTTCACCAGAGAAGCAAGGCCAGGGGAAAGTACCTTCAACACCTACATCAACTTTGGCATTGTTAAGGTCGACTGGTACTTTGAAAAGTTCGCCGAAACAGAAGACCATTTCGGAAGAAACGACCAATTTGCCTGTTTTCAAGGTTTTACATTCAAGACACCACACAGTTATGTTGCCCATGAGTGGCGTCCATTTGTCAACTTCAATCAGATCCGTCAAATTCAGCGCTACCCGAGAAAGAAGTTTGACCTCATCAGGTAAAAGTTATTTTCAAAGGAAGTACATTTTTTATTAATTATTATTAATTATTTATTAATCGTTATCGGTACACCGTTACAGGAAGTACCTCCAACTGTGGAATTCAAATACATATCCGCCCACTGGCCGAGTCAGTTTCAGGTGTGATCGTGGCACAGACACTGGAGACGAAGATACAGAAGATGAGGACACAGCAGTTGCTCTCTTTGAGTCAGCGCGTTTGGAAAGAGGACTAGAGAGTTCTTTTGATTCCGATACTAGTACAGACTCTGACCTGCAGGACTACCCCCTCATGCCCCCCAATATCTGGAAGGCAAGATGTCTTGCGCAAGCCAAGATCCTCATGTCGCCGGAGCAAATCGAAGTCATTGGACA
>Ga0007876_1000678_pt1 | contig 12469 bp, 10 predicted proteins | sample CryBogCBH24Aug09_FD_70958 | JGI IMG/M metagenome (GOLD analysis project Ga0007876, IMG submission 70958) | Freshwater microbial communities from Crystal Bog, Wisconsin, USA - CBH24Aug09 | ecosystem: Environmental > Aquatic > Freshwater > Lake | place: Crystal Bog, Wisconsin, USA | collected...
ATCTTTGATTAATCAAACAATTAATCAACAATCAAATTGTTCAGATAACGAATGTTGTAATACTAATCAATATGAATTAGAAAAAACAAAAATAAAAAATCAATTACAAGATAATAAATGTCCATGTTGTATTTATAAATTAAAACTTTTACAAAAAGTTTTAGAAAAATGCCATAATAAGTGTCCTTGTTCAAATAACAAATAAATAATTTTTATATACATGTTTTATATAAAATTAATTTTTTTAAATAATTTATTAATTAAATTTAATGTATAAATTATACACGGTACTAGCAAAAAAAATTTTTCTTATTTTTTTTTAATAAATATTATTTATAGTTAATTTAATATAATTAATATTAATTTTAATTTTTAAGAAATTTACTAATATTTTATCATTTTTTTATATTTTTTTTCATTTACTACAACTACATATTATATCTTTAATAATTTTGAATTATTACTATAAATTTTAATTTTATTTGTTATTAAATTTATAATTTTAATTAATAAATTCACAATTGTGTATTTATTATTTATATAATCTCTCTATTTCAAATAATATTATTTTTAAAATATTTTATTTTCATTAACTAAAATAATTTTTTATTTAATTAAAAATAATAGAAATAAAGTTCAATTTTTATTACATAAATTTTATATAATTTTTATATTTGTTGAATATGAATCCAACAATAATTTATATTATTAAACATATAAAAACATTTTTTTTTACATATAATACAAAGTCCTTTATGATTAGTATTAATATGTTTTTTATAATTTGTGATAGGTTGTATTTTATTAGTATTATCCAGTTTATTAAAATTAGTTATTTTATTGATTAAAATTGTTATATCATTAATTTCTATTTTATCAGCTATTTTTATATTTTGTAAAGTTAAAATTAAATCATCTATTGCTAAATGATTATTCATTGTTATAATATTGATTTTTATTATTAATAATAAAAATAATCAATATTTTTATTTAAAACATTAGAGAAATACTTATTATAATAATAAATAATGTTTTTAATTGATAAATACAACTATTTATTATATCAGTTATATTTACAGTATCCAATTATTAATAAAATATTAGCTAGTTGTAATAATCATAATTATATATATAATAATATTAATGAAATTATAAAAAAACCATTAAATGAATTTATATATATTATTAAGGATTTAGAAAGATGTGTATATAATTATTCAAATTTTCAACATTTAATAATATATGGATCCATAAATACAAATAAAGATATAATAGTAAATATTATTTTAGAAAAAATATATGGGAAATATAATATAGAATTAAAAGATATTGAATATATTATAAATGGGTATAGTAATACTAAAACTAAAGTAAATATAAAGCAATCAAAATATCATATGGTTATTGAACCTAATAATAATGGTTTTGATAAATATGTAATTCAAGAAATCATTCAATATTATGCAAAAACTGAATTATTAAATATTTTAAAATATAAAAAATTATTTAAAGTTATTGTAATTAATAAATTAGATAATTTATCATATTATGCACAAGCATCATTAAGAAGAACTATGGAAAAATATTCTGATAGTTGTAAATTTATATTTATATGTGATCAATTATCCAAAATAATAGAACCTATTAGATCAAGATGTATATTAATTCGTTCTAAATTACCTACATATTCGCAAATATTAGAAATATTAATTAATATAGCAGCAAAAGAACAAATTAATTTATCATTAAATGATTATAATACAATAATTCATAAATCAGAATATAATATTAATACTGCTATATGGATATTAGAATTAAATAAATATAAATTATCATATAATAAAAAATGGGAAATAGTAAGTAAAAAAATTGTATCTATAATATTAAATAAAAATAATTATAATAATTCAAAATGTTTAACATCTATCAAAAAAATTAGAAAATTATTTTATAATTTATTTATTACTAATATACCTACTACTGTAATTATTAATAATATAATGATGATATTATTAAATAATATAAATAATTTACAATTAAGTATTTATATAATAGAAATTATATCTACTATTGAATTAAAATTATCTTCAGGAACACGTAATTGTATACATTTTGAATGTTGTATTATTAACTTGATATATTTATTTAATATGTATTATAATAATAATATTGATAAGTATAATTTATATTTATCATATTATAATTTATAACTTATAATGACAAAATTATTATAATTTATAACTTATAATGACAAAATTATTATTATAATATTTATAATAATAATTGTTTCATATAAATATTATTTTAATATAATTAAATATTAATTGATCCTCTTACTAAACTAGTTGGTAGACATAATAATAAATATTGTCTATCATATATTCATTTACAAGTCAAAAAATATAAAATATAACAAATTAAAATCAAACACTATATATATAATATGGATAATATAGCATATTATAAATATAAAAAATATAAATTTAAATATAAAAATAGGTATTTATCTGGTGGAAGCAACTATTCAATTGAAAATACAATTGAAAATACAATTGAAAATACAATTTTATTATTAAAAATACTCAAATTTTTAACCAACTTATTTATACAAAATGATAATTATAAAATTATTATTATTAATAAGGTAGCAGTACAAAAACTTTTAGAATTATACGGTATAATAAACGATGTGTTACGAGGTCCATATAGTCTACCTCGTTTATTTTCACAGGAACTAACTGATCAACTGGATAACTATAACCAATTTATTAAAACTATGTATATATTAAAAAATGAAACTAATTTAAATAATTTTATAGATAATATTGTATATGATATAATTGATAGCGATAATACATCTACTATTCATACAATAAACATATTTAAACTATCAAAAGAATATAGTCTGTTTATTAAATTATATACTACTGATACAGAAATGGATGAATTTAAAGGTAATTTATCGAGGGCCATATTAAATTATAATTATAGCGTAGAAGCTGTACAAAAGGCCTCAACAGATGACAAACTTAATGATGAACAACGCGATAGATTACAACAAAATCTATTAAAAAATAAAGATAATATATTTACTGTTTTAGCCAAAATAAAAAACAAAATAAATGAATTATATACAATCAAAAACAAATATAAATACATATATTCCGATGAATATTTAAACCAGCTAGAAAAATTTGCACAAAATAAACAAATTGATTTTACATCACATCTACAAAATTTTACATCACATCTACAAAATTCATATAAAATTGTATTAAACAATAAAATTGATTTCAATAAATATCCTTATACCTTTTCTAATAATAAGAATGATAATAAGATAAGTATTAAGCAAGAAATAACCATACCAGTCAAAGATACATTACAGGAATATATAGATAATCAATACATAGGAGAAAAACAATTAGAAATAGTATATATGACCTATAACTTATCAAGAAAAAATCTAGACTCTTTTAAATATAAAACATTATCAATGACATTATCAATAAATGAATCAACATATAATAATACAATAGCATACATTGCAAAAAATATACCATCTCTAATAAATTGCTTACACTCTAAACTAGCCAGAATAAATGAAAAAATAACTAGAAAAACTACTAACACCGTAATACATGAAGGAAAGTTTCTATTCCAAACCCTAATAATATCTAGGAAGAAATGTTCCTCCAAATACAAAAACATATATAACTAATATGCATGGCCTACTTTTCTTTTGGCTGAATATATTCCTAATTGTGGAATTACCTATGAAAATTTATTACCGAAACTTCTACAATTACAATTAATGAATAAGGATTTTATTACTATAGATAAAAGCATAAACTTAGAGTATGATTTAACAAAATCTTTTTTACTATTTTTTTATAACGAATCCATTCTAAATACTCTAATAATTAATACCTGTGACAAAATAAAAAGTCTAATAACAGATAACCCAAATAATCTTAATCTAATGGATAATGATTTTAATTCATTAATATATGCTATTAGTGATTTTATAAAGAAATTTATTGATTTTATAGACATAATACAAATAAAGGGAAATTTGATGAACCAATTCAATGAAACAGAATTCTATAAAGAATGTAAAGATATTATAATGGCATATACGTATATGAAACATGCATATATACCTACTAAACTAACAGATTTAATTTCAATTAATAATTAATATAGTATAATAAATGGTAAACAAATTTTATAAAGCAATATAATAGTAATTAAAATTCTATTATATTCATATAATTATAATTATAGTATAATTATAATATAATCTATTAATTATATTATAATCTATTAATTCCATTTTAATATTTTAATATCTATAATAATTATATGAATATACCATTATTACAAGATAAAATAACATTATTATATAATTTTTTATATAAAGATGATCCAAATAATTATATTATTAATAAAATTAATATAAATAATATACAATTAGAAGATATAGAAATTAATAAAAGTGATTTATCTCGTAAATATTTTGAGCAAATAATAAATAATAAATTACAATTTTTATTTATTATTGAAAATGATATATATTTTAAAAATTTATCTGACAGTATATCATATATAATTAAATTAAGTAAATCATCAAACTCGGTAAATGATAATTTAATTTCATATGTATTGAGTGAATTAGTATTAGAAAAAAAAATAAATCATATATTATTACCAATTATTAATCTACAAATTAATTTATTTGATATTAAAGATATATTATCAAATATTAATTTACCTCAAGATTTTAATTTATCAAATGATATAGGAATAAATTTAAAAATTAGAGAAGGATTTTTTAATTTAATGACTTTACGTCAATATATTAATACTACCAGTAATCCTATTAATTATAAAATATTAATATTTAAGATATTTTATACATTACTCCTTATTAAACAATATTATCCAAATTTTTCACATAATAATATGGTATTAGATAATATATTTGTATATATTAATCATATACATAATATAAATACTTATGATTCATATATTATAAATGATAAATGTTTTTATTTATTAAAAGAAAATTATGCTGTAAAAATTACCAATTTTGAAAATGCTATATTATTAAAATCAAAATCTAAACCTTCTATTTTAAGTAATATAAAAATTAAATCACATAAAAATAAATATAATGATTTTATTACTTTTGCTAATGATATATTAACCATTAATAATATTGATAATGAATCAAGAAAATTTTTACAAACCCTATCTACTAATAAAGATATTGATAATATATTAAATGATATATATTTTGAGGAATTATTAAAAAAACACGATAACATACCAAATAATCACCAATATAAAGGTATACGTTCCCTTAAAGATATACCTCTTGGTAAAATAAATAAATTAAATCGTATATTTTATAATAATATTAATCAATCTGGTGGACTTAATACAACTGTTCCACCATATAGAGCTCAAAAAAATGACCCATTTAGAACAAATGATCAACGTGAAACATTAAAAAAAAAACAATCAGATATAAATCAACCTAAATCACCTCCTGTATTATTAGAACAAAAAATTTATGATACAGCACAAAAAACAGGAAAACCAGATCCTCCTCCAGCATATATACCATTATACAATGATCAAGGAGGAGCTATGGCTATTCCTTATGGAAATATGATAAATCCCATATATAAACAACCAATACAAAAAGTATATAATATTAGTTTAGCAAATCCTTTACATGATTTTACAACAGCAAGTACACTTAATGAAGATATTATTCCTGGTGATCCTAGATCATTTTCATATAATACAACATATGAAAGAATCCAATTAAATAATTTTATGAGAAATATAATCAATGATAATATTAATGGAGAAACATTAAATGTCACAGGAGGTGCAAATTCTTTATTATCATCTATTAAAATATTAAATCTTAATCCATATTCATTACAAAAACATCCATATAAAGATTTAGGTAATGATTTTTTAATATATAATGCTGCATATCCAGTAAGATATGATCAAAATACTAATAATGTTATAATTTCTAATATATCACATGGGATTAATGTACGTATTTATAATCTTAGATTAGGAGAAATTGTAGGAAATAAAATTAATGAAAATATTGATAATTATAATTTTGATTTATGGAGAGAGTTAGCATATTATAATTATATTAAAGAAAATATTATTAAAAAAAAAATTTCTCCTAATTTTATTACTTCTATATTATATAAAATTGATAATTTATCTAGGATTAATTGGTCTAAATTAAATGAAATCCAAAAAAGAATAAAAGAAGATTTTAGTTATATAAATGAAAAGGCTAATTTATTAATTAATAAATCAAATAATGCATCTAATCCAGTGGTAAATTTAAATAAAATAATATTAAAAATATATTATTATACATTAGATAAAAATGATTATATTTATAATAGATTATATGACTTATTACAACCATATAAATATATTAAAATAAAATCTTTTGATGTTACAATATATAATGGACATAAAAATAAATATAAAATAAATAAAAATAATTTTATTATTTTTAAATTTAATAAAAAAGAAATTTTATATAATGGACTAATGACACCAGATCATATAGTATCTTATATTAATGATAATATAATATCTTTACGTGATATAATAAATTTAGGTATTAATTCTGGGGAATCATTAATATTATTAACGGAAGCACCACATAGTAATATATTTAAATGGGCTTCCCCATTATATGAACAATCAGGATCATTAAAAAAAATGATAGCAACGGGTTATCATAAAACCCAAGTATGGAAATCTATTTTATTTCAAATATTATATATTATATATATATTAGATAAACATAATATATATTTGGAAGAATTATCTTTAGAAAATAATATATATATTAAAGATTTATTTTATGAACCAACTACTTTAAATTATTGGATATATAAAATTGATAATTTAGATTATTATGTTCCAAATTATGGTTATTTAGTATTATTTGATTCAAAATATAATAATACAGAATCAGAAAATTATAAAATTATATCACCTAATTTATTTAAAAATAATAATATAAAAAAAACTGATAAATATAATGGGCCACTTATTATTACTAATGATATTATATCAAACTACTTGTATATTAAATTTAAAGAAATTTTCAATCCATTTTCATTTACAACAGAATTAAAATTACATGGTGGATTAGAACCAGATGATACAATATTACATTTTTTACGGAAAATAAATAATGATCAAAATACTAATTTTGAGGTATATTTTTATAACTATTATTCAGATTATTTAAATAATCGTATATTTGAACCATTGACAAAAACAGAAGTAGAATTAATTAAACTAAATACATATAATGAGTTTATTAAAGGACAATTGGTTGCTATATCAAGAAGATATGGTGAATATCAATGGGGAATATTTTATCGTAAAATTAATCCTATACAGTATGAAATTATTTATTATAACATACCTACTAAAGAAATAATAAAAGATATAATTCATTTTTCAGCTGTATATGATTATATACAACATGAATTAATATGGCCTAAAAATATTACTGAACGGAATATTATTGAAACATATACAGTCTAATTAAAAATTGAAATTATATATATTTACATTATAAGTTTATAATTATAATTGTATAATGTCTTTATTTGAAGATAATTTATCAAATTTAAATAATCAAATATTTGTCCCATATGGATATAATAATATATATCTTAGTAATGAATATATTACTTATATAGAATTACAAAGATTATATAATTTGCCTATTCCTTCTATAAAAAGTGGTATTATTTCAACAATGGAAGAAATTTATACTCCTACTCATGAATATATAAATTATAAGTGTACAAGTTGTAAATATAATAAATATTTAAATTTATATAGTAAATATAAATGTAAATATAAATGTACATGTAATTATAAATGTCATTAATTAATTTATTTCCTATTTCAATTAAAAATTGAATATTTAAATATTTATTAATATTATTTATATTTTATTTATCTTAAAATGGTATTAACTAATACAGAACAAGAAAGATGTTTTGTATTAACTACATATAAAAAAAATACATTTTCTAAATTTGAATCTGTATTTAAACATTGTGATAATAATCATCACATTTATAGTTACGATAATAATATTATTATCGAAAAAGATAATTATGGATATTATAATCCCTATTTAACGTTAACATATAATATATGGTTAACTATACATAAATATGAAAATAAACAGTTTCCTGGAATATTTACCTTAGATGAATTAAAAACCAAAATTATTAAATATAATAATTTTGAAACATCAAATAAACTTGAAACAACAAATAAAATTGAAACAACAAATAAACTTGAAACAAATAAACTTGAAACAAATAAACTTGAAACAACAAATAAACTTGAAACATCAAATAAACTTGAAATAACAAATAAACTTGAAACATCAAATAAACTTGAAACAACATCAAATAAACTTGAAAAAAGTATTAAACTTGAAAAAAGTATTAAACTTGAAAAAAGTATTAAACTTGAAAAAAGTATTAAACTTGAAAAAAGTATTAAACAAAATACAAAAATATTAATATCAGATTTTATTAATATATGTAAAAAAAAAAAAATTAATAAATTTTAAATCACTACTATTTAGTAGTGCAAAAAGAAAAAATGAGCTTGAATTGTTTTTAATATCATTATTAAAATAATAATGATTTCCTATTATTTTAATATAAATATCATTAATATTATTTAAAATATATTTTATCAGTTGATAGATTATCATGCTATCTATCCACAAGTTATAATATTAATAAATATTAAAAATACAATAAATGGTGTAAATTAAATGTATATTAAACAAAAACAAATAAAATAAGAATCAACTAATCTTATAAATATTTAAATATTATATTTTAAATATAATATTTAAATATTTGTATTTGTTTATAATACAAAAATTACAGAATAAATAGTAGATTATTCAAAAAATAATAACAAATAAATATAGTAACAATATAAAATATTTAATATAATAAAATTAATAGTAATACAAAATTATTAGATATAGTTTATTAATGTGAATTAATAAATTAATTAAATTATTAAAGTAAAAAAATATTAGTATATAAAATTAGTATTATAATATAATTTATTAATTTTATAATTTTATACAATTATAGAATTAATAAAATTATTATAGGTAGTTATATTTATTAATAATAATTGATTTAAATATTTAAAATTACATGCTTTAGTATGGATAAATACATTTACATCATAGTGATTCATTAAATTATAATTAATAAATTTATTAAGTTTAAAAATATTATTAAAATTTGAAAAATAAAAATCATAATTATTTATAAAATTTATTTGATTATTTAATTCATTAATTTTATTAACTATAGGAAATATTTCCTTTGTATAGTTGTTTATTAATTCTAAATTTATATCATTAATATTTTTATATTTTGTATGAATTTTATTTAATTTATTAATAAATAATTTATTTAATTTATATAATTTATAATCATAATAATATTTATATTTAGAATTTAATGTATGTATAATATAAGTATATATTCTATATTCATTTCCATATCTTATTATATTGTCATCTATATTATCTTTATCTATATTTATTATAATATGTAGGAGTCTTGGATTACATACTATAATATTTACTGATATATTAGCTAGATTATAATATTGGAATTTTAATAGATTTAATTGATATATATCATTTGAATTATTATTTAAATTATTATTTGATTTTTCATTTAAATTTTCATTTGAATTTTCATTTAAATTTTCATTTAAATTTTCATTTAAATTTTCATTTGAATTTTCATTTAAATTTTCATTTAAATTTTCATTTGAAGTATTATTTAAATTTTCATTTACATTTTCATTTGAATTTTCATTTGAATTTGTATTATTTAAATTTTCATTTGAAGTATTATTTAAATTTTCATTTGAATTATTATTTAAATTTTCATTTGAATTATTATTTGAATTTGTATTATTTAAATTTTCATGTAAATTTTCATTTAAATTTTCATTTAAATTTTCATTTAAATTTTCATTTGAATTTTTATTATTATTATATATTAGTAAAATAAATAATAATAATAAAAAGTTTATTAATAAAATAAATAATAATAAAAAGTTTTCTTTTTTAATATTTTTATTTAAATTTGTAGAGTATTCCATTTTATAATAATTTTTAGATTATATTATTAATAATATATTATTAATAATATAATAATATTTCAATTTTTAATGTGATTTAAATGATAAAAATTGAAATATTAAAATAATTTAAAATTGAAATATTAAAATAATAAAATAATATATAAATATATATAGCTAAAATGAAACAATGGGTATTAAAAAGACATAATAAATACAATACAAATAATCCATTTGTAAATACATTATTTACAAATGGATTACTATATAAAATTATAGAATATTTATATAGTAATAATATACGTATATTATCCCATATATGTAGTAGTATACGTACATATATGGTGAATAAAAAAATTATTAACTATGCATTAACATTAAAAACTTCCCATAAATATTTATTATCTTATAAATTTAGAAATAAAATAAATAAACTTGGAATTATAGATGAATTATATTGTAGTGATTTATCATTATCAAAAAAACAATGGGCAAAATTAAAATCATCTAATTTAAAAATAAAAAATGTTATGTTAGAGAACATTAATATTAAAGATTTATCAATATTTATTAATACGGATAATTTATATTGTTATAAATGCACGGATATTAATACTATACCTAATTTTAATAAAATAGATAAAATAAATATAGATTCATTTGGTCAAAATCTTACTAATATTAATAATATTAGTAAGATTAGGAATATAACTACTTTAGTATTAAATGAATGTTATAATTTAACTGATATTTCCCACTTAGGAACAATTAATATTAAAGAATTATCATTATCTGGATGTACTAAAATTACAGATGTATCCTCTTTAGGTAATATTCATACATTATCACTTTATAATTGTATAAATGTTACTGATATTTCAGCTCTTAGTAAAGTATATGATTTAAATTTATCATATTGTCTAAATGTAACTGATATTTCTACACTTTCTAATGTTCATACATTAAATTTAACTAATTGTACAAAAATTACTGATTTTTCATCACTTCATTCTATATATAATTTAAATTTATCGGGTTGTATAAATTTATCCAATGTAGATATTTTAAGTAAAGTACATACTTTAAATTTATCTCTATGTACAAATATTAATAGTTTTAAATGTCTGGGACAAATTCATAACTTAATATTATCAGGATATAATGTAACAGATGTATCTCATCTAAGTACAGTTCATACATTAAAATTATCAATGTGTAATAATCTTAATAATATTTCTCCACTTAAAAATATTTATAAATTAATATTAAATAATTGTAATAATATTACAGATGTATCTGCATTAAGTAAAGTACATACTTTACATTTAACTATGTGCCAAAAGATAACTGATGTATCAGCACTTGGTACTGTACATAAATTATTATTATTTAATTGTAATAATATTACTGATGTATCCTCATTAGGTACTGTTCATACTTTAAGAATATCAAATTGTCAAAATATTCGTGATGTATCATTACTGGGTAATATTCATCATTTAGTATTAAGCGAATGTAATTATATTACTGATGTATCAGCATTAGGTACTGTTCATACTTTAAAAATATTTGGATGTGTAAATATTACTAATATTTCATCGCTTACTACTGTAAAAAAACTTTATTATTATAATAAATAATAATAAAAGTATTTATAATTAATACTGTATAAAATTATCTTAATAAATTTTTATTTAATTATTTTTGAAGTTTGATTTAATATAATTAATGTTGTAATTTTTAATAAATTTAAATAACTTTAATGTTTTATCATTTATTCGCTTATAATATTTAATAAACTAAATGTTCAACTATAATATTATTAATAATTTTGAATTATTACTATCTATTTATTATTTTTGTATTGTGGTGTTATTAAATTTATCTTATAATTTTTATTATTAAATTTACAATAAATTTTGTATATACTTTTATCTTCAATAAACTTAATTTGTAATAAAAATAATTTGTAATAAAATTAATTTGTAATAATATTAATTTGTAATAATATTTGTTTTTTATTATTTTTAAAATATGTATCCAGTATTTATTCTGTAATGTTTGCGATAAAACAACAAAATAATATAGTATTTATTTTCATCACATAAAACTAATTTTAATATTTTTATTTTTATATTGTTTTAATATACTATTATATGCAATATTGTTTTAACATACTATTATATGCAATATTGTTTTAACATACTATTATATGCAATATTGTTTTAACATACTATTATATGCA
>Ga0007876_1000679_pt1 | contig 12465 bp, 7 predicted proteins | sample CryBogCBH24Aug09_FD_70958 | JGI IMG/M metagenome (GOLD analysis project Ga0007876, IMG submission 70958) | Freshwater microbial communities from Crystal Bog, Wisconsin, USA - CBH24Aug09 | ecosystem: Environmental > Aquatic > Freshwater > Lake | place: Crystal Bog, Wisconsin, USA | collected...
GGTGGCAACAGTATTCTTGATAGCTTCACTTATAAAAATATTATTGGTCGGGGTGGCAGAATGTTTAAATACTTCATTGGCAAGATATACCTTTTGGAAGCACCTCCCGAAGAAGGAGCAACTCAATTAGACATTCCATTTCCTGATACAATTTTAGGCGACATTGACGCTGATGTTTACAAAGCAAGTTTAAATAATGAGCAAATAGCGAAAATCACTGTATTTAAACAAGAGATGTATGACATACTTGGAAAGGAAACTTACGACCGCTTACTAAAAGAAAATATTTTTCAATCAAATAATTCTGACTTCATAAAAGAAACAGCAAAACAGATGAAGCTAAATCCTGACGAATGGAATGGCTTATCTTTTTTAAACTCTAATGATACTGAATCATGGGACAGACTTTTATGGAAGATTATTAGCCTACATCCTGGTGAATGGGGTGACGGTCCTTATGGTGTTCAGCATAGAAAATTTGTAGCTTTTGTAAAAGTACTAGTTGACAATTGGGGCAGGACAATTCCAGAACTTTTAGACGAGTTAGACGAAGATGAAATAGATATTGAGCAATTTTTCAAACTTGAAAGGATTACAGCTTTTAATTTATCTTCTTTAATAAGCGATATAAATATTTTGCAAAAAGAGATAATAAATAATGGAACAGATGTTTCGCCTTTTATTTCTAGAGTTTCTCATGCTTTTCTACCTTCTGTTGTCTATCAACTTGAGGAGTATGGTTTGCCACGAATGATTTCAAGAAAATTACACCAATATGGTTTGATAAACTTTTTAGATGAAGAGTTAAATATCCATAAAGCAATCGAATTGTTTCATAACATTGGAAAGGAAAAAATATTTTCATTATTTGTTGACGACTTTGACAAATATATAATTGAGTATTTTTATGACGGAATTACATTGACCGAGGAAAAACTAGCAAAATAAGCCAACGCATTTGGTAGCACATTTACATTTTTTGCCAACGCAAAACCAAACAAAAAAATACAAAAGAGCTACCAAGCCAACGCACAAAGACACTGCAAACTATGGGAAATAGAGCAACGACAGACAAAACGCCAGCACCTAACAACAGCTCATACGCAATGCGGGTTTCAGCGGTTTTGCAAGTGCAGTTCCCGCGCAGGCAAGGTTTGTCTCGGTTGATACAGACGTAGCTACGCAATCCCGCACTGCGCATAGCTGCGACCGTTAAGTGCAATTAAAGGAGGAAGGGACAATCCTGAAATCATGAACTTGCAATGACCACAATGCAGAGTTAATTTTCTACGATACAAACCAACCAGTAGAGGCCTGCCGAGAGGTACAAGACTCGATTCGCCGGGCACGTTGCATCATGTGATTATCCGGGGGGTCGAAAAAAGAGAGATCGTTTCCGACGATAAAGATCGGTGTGATCGGAAAACAAGAATAAGCCAAAAACGGGAGATAAGAATCACCCTGGGTTAGCGTAAACAACATCAGCGCTTGAGGTCACAGTTCAAAACGTTAACCATCTTCAGCAGCGTTAAAGAACCTTCCCGACATCCTGATTGATCCATTTATCGAACATCGTCAGTGCCCTCCTGATCGGGATTTTCGCAGTGCCCAGTAATGCCTGCTGCCTCTTCCAGTTGCCTTTTCAGCTCCTCTTTTGAGGGCAGATATAGTTGATACTTTGAAGCGAAGATATTTAAATCCCTGGTGAGGGTAAGTTCAACCAGCGCCTGTTGAATCTCCGGCAAAGCAATTCGAGCATCTGAAGATTGGTCAGGCACTGCCTGACCAATCTTTTGGCACTCATTCTGCCTGCCTGCTTTCAGATTTTGCAGGCAGTGCCTGCAAAATTCCGGAATAAATGATATAGAACTTACAGCAGAGCGCAAGGCTTCGTTCTGAACAGCCCTTCAGCTTCAACTGAGCTGCAATTTACCAGTCTGCATTCAGATACTTTTTGAGCTGCCCCGGATTCAGCACCTCATAAGCGATGATCCCCCTCTTCTGCAAGGGGGCGATGTTTTTGCCGACACCGTCGTCAAGCTTGGGGTCGTACCCTTCGGAGAGCAGTTCGTCAATTTTTTTCCTGAGGCTCTCAATCTCCTTGAGCTGATGGAAAATGGTATCCTTCTCCTCTTCCGCCTGTGCGCTTTTTTCGCCAAGCAGGTCCGACTGGCGGTTACGCAGCGCCGTCTCGCGCTTCTCAATATAGACCGACTTGAGGGTAAAGAGCTTGTCGCGACTCCACTTGTAGATGATGATAAAGGCATCAAACCCCTGACGCGGCCCGGAGGTGATGTGCCAGATAAAAGGGGTCTTTGGCAGGTACATGAAAAGGTTGAGGTGATCGGAGAGGTCGGCAAAAAAGTTGTTGTTGATGTAGTCGTTGATCTCCTTGCCAAGAATGGTCGGGAAAGCGGCAAACTGCGCTGAAGTGAGCCCCTTCTCCTCAAACTTCTTTTCAATGCGGTCAATCAGAATCTCTTCTCCCGTGTTGCGCACCAGTGGCACTATGCCGTCATCGTCTTCATTGAGAATTTCGCGGATCAGGTCGGCAAGAAACTCCATTGCAATGGTTTTGGCCCGCTGCTGTGGCAAGACACCGCTTTTATTGAAGAGGTACCAGACATTAATGGGGTTGATCTGGTTACTGATGCAGAACTCTTCGAGGTCATTGTTGCTCTTGTAGAGCGTCTCAAACTTTGTGGTGAGGTCGGCAATCTCCTGCCCGCTCATGGTCATGGTGGGCAGGGATTCAATGAAAGTAAAGATTTTATCAAGCGGGAACTCTGCCGTGGCCTCTGTTTCAGTCAGATATGCTGCGCGGGCTTCGGGAAGTACGGGAAGACCGCCGATGGATTCACCCTCTTTGGCAAGCACCATTGCCTTGTCTTCAGGGGTGAGTTCGTAGACCTCAAAGATTTTTTCGTTGAGCAGGACTTGTGTGAGAAGGTGGTTTTCGTAATTGCAGAATAATCTTAACGAATGTTTAATTTCAGCAGACTGTGCATAATATTGAAATGATGAGATTTTATACTCTTTTTCGATTAAGCTAAATCCAAGTAATTCTTTCTGAATGAAAACTGACACAGATGCAAGTTTCGATATTTTATCTTCTATTATTTTATCTGGGATGATAAAAGGTATTCTTTTAACGTCCCCAACCTGTGTTTCAACAGTTGAATTTAAGCAGCTAATTATGTAAGAAGATAATTTTGAGTTCAGAACTGCAATAACGTAATCAAGATTGAAATTATCGTTATTAGTAAGAGGAAAGACGCAAGAACCTTTTTTATCAAAAACTTGATTAGGAGGTAATTTTCTAAAAGAAACTCCTTTTGAAGAAGTTGCTGAATATGTAATACCATCCTTAAAATAATAATCTTTATTATCAGTTGTTGCCAGTAAAGTACCATTATTAAAAAAATTGACGACTAGCCAATTATTGCCATACCATTTTTTAAAACACCCACCTTTTTGATAGGGAACCCATTTTTTGCTATCCCTCAAATAATTTATAGAAAGATCATTTGCATCAACTTCCCAATAATAACGCAAGTACTTTAAATTATCTCCAGTCATTAAACCGGTTGCCAACTTCAAATAGGATTCAAAATTATGAGCTTTAAATTTCTCCCGAAACGCATCACTAATCCAATAAATAAAGGGCCATGACTTGATGATCTTCAGTTTTTCCTGATCGATAACAATATTATTCTTGTCTTCTCTTCCTGAAACAAAATCTTCAAGAGCTGCGAGAGCATACTCTTTCTTGAATTTCTCCTTTGGAGTACGGGTATACTGATCCAGCGAAATGAAGAGTGACCTGTCGTTGGTTGTTATCCCTTTTTCCAGAACATAAAAAGCAGGGTCAACCATTATGGTTCCAAAGAGGTTGCTCAAGCCATAATCGACAAAGATATTAATGTGCAGGTTATTGAGGATGTATTCCCGGACACCTTCAAAAGACTTGATATACATGAAGGTGAGCGGGTGAATCATCGCAATCTTGCCGCTATCAGTGATAATCTCCGCACATCGCTTTATGAACGTTGCATAGAGGTTCGAGTGAAATCCATAAGGCTTCTTGTAATTTGCCTCAATAAATGCTTTCAACTCCTTACCAAAATCACTTGAATCGGTATAGGGTGGATTCGCCACTGCCACATCGTACTTGCGGGTCATAATCTCCAGAAAGGTGATGGCATCATTGCTCTTGCTTCGCAAAAAGCTGTTGCCGCTTCTCTGGCTGTAGGCTGAGACTGCGCTGTGCAAGTCACGGAACAGCTCCTCTTTAAACTTCTCCTGGCTTGTATATTCGGCAGCGGCAAAAAGATCCTGCTGGTCAGCTTTCGCTTTTGCAAAGAGTGATGCAAAATTGGCATTGAAGCGCTCCTCAATTCGGATGAGTGAGCCAAACTGGTATGCCCGCTGCAGGTCGGCCCAGATTGCCTTGATCAAACTCATCTGCTGGGAGTCGGTAGCCAGACTGCCGGAAAAGGAGCTGGCCACAACATCAAAGTCGGGCAAATAAAAGTCGGAGGAGACCACATTGAAGCGCTCGATATGGATGCGGCTGTTCCGTCGCAACGCCTTGATGTAGAGCCCCAACTGTGCAATCTGGATGGCCCGGTCATCGAGGTCAACACCGTAGAGGTTGTGCTCGATAATGAGCTTCCCGATCTCCTCTTCGTCATACTCCGCGCCATAGTTCTCGATCTGGTCGAGGTAGAGGTCGTAGAAGAGGTCGAAAGCGTAGAGCAGAAAGTTGGCTGAGCCTGTTGCCGGGTCAATCAGCCAAATCTCGGTCAGGGGTTTCGGTTCGCGCACCCTTGTGGCGGGGATGTTGGCAATTTTCTTTCGCCCAATCTCTGAATCCGGGTACATCTCCAGATAGAGTTTGCCAAGGGAGTTGTTGACCAGAAACTCAACAACCCAGCGCGGCGTATAAACCTGGGAGGAGAGGGCTACCTTGTCGAACTCGATTTTGTCGCCGGAATCCTTGAAGGCCTGTTTTTTGGAGAGGTTGTAGCTTTCGTAGAGCCACCCCATGATGTCGTCGGAGAGCCAGATTTCAGAGCCAACGTCACTGTCCTCCTCAACGGCATTGACAGCGCCGATGATGGCGTTCAGGTCGAGCACGTAGGGGAGCATGTCGTAGCTGCTCTCGCGGGAGTAGAGGTGGATGTTGTGGCTGAGGGTGTCGAAGGCAAAGCGAATATAGGGGAGTAATCCCTCAAGCTCTTCGTGGGCCATGAGCGGGTTCTGCTCCAGCCATGCACGGTGGCCAAAGGAGCGTCCGCCATTTTCAGCCCGCTTGGTGAGCACTTCGGGGAACATCCGGTGCGCCTCCATCACCTTCAGAGCGGCAAGGCGGTTGAAGAGGGTGAAGGTGTAGTCGTCGAGCGCTTTCTGGTAGGCGGCGGCCTGTGTGCCGGTCTCTTTGTTGTGGCTTTCAAGGATGGCGTCAAGCGTGGCCCGAAGCTCTTGCTGTGGCTGGTCGAGGGTGGCTGGCTCGCTCTGGCTCTCTGCGGTGATGCCAAGCCGGGCAAACTGGTTCGCAAAGGCTGAGGAAATCAGCTCACGGATTCTCTTGACGTGGTCGGAAAGTTTCATTGTTCAGGGCCTTTGCCTTTTTAGAGGTCTATTTCAATCTGGTCACTGTCCTGCATACCGGCAACCTGTTGTAACTGAAGTTGCAGCATCTGCTTGAACGCCCCGACCGTTGTGGTGCGGGCAATTTTAAGCGAGAGCCGTTTTGGTGGTTTTGGTGCCGGTATGGGGCTGATTATTGCTCCGCTTTTGCTCTCTTCCATCGGTACGGGGGCAGGAGAAGCCTCTTTCACAATACTCATTGCGGCAACCTGCAACTCCGCAAGCTTTTGGGGAGCCAGCGCCGTGCAGGTGATCATCTCCGAGAGTGAGAAGTGGCAACTGGCGCACTTGATGGTGTAGTCGAGCTTGACCTCGTCATTGATGCGCTTTTCGGCATACTCTTTGATAGACTGAACCTGCCGCAGAAGGTCAGGGTTCAGTGTTTCGGGATAGCTTTTGATCTCTGTGATGAGTGCTGTTGCGGTGGCAAGCAGCTCCCGGTTTGCATCGCTGGCCGTTTTATTGGCCTCAACCACCAGGGTGTGGTAAAAGTCCTTGAGCTTTTGGCCTTCAGCAAGAATCTCTCTGTACCCTTCAACCACTGAGCGGGAGTAGATTTCGTCAAAGCGTGCAATGGTCTCCTGAATTTCTCGGCTGGTGACGTTGGCCTTTTCAAGCTCAATCTTCAGTTCATCCACAAAGCGCTTGATGAATCGCGCTTTTTGCAGGTTTGACTTGATGAATTTTTCAATCTTCTCGATTTTTCTGACCGTTGCCTCAAACTCCGCCTGATTGAGCAGGAAGTTATCAGCCGTGTCAAGGAAATTGGCCTCCGTCACCTTGCCGGAAAACTCGTGCAGTTTGCCAATCAGGGTGACTTCGGTGCCAAAGAGCGGTTCAAAGTCCGTCACGGTCTTTTTCATCGTTTTGACGGCGTTGATGTAGTACTCCGAGAGGGCCCGGATGGCCTCGATGAGCGCGAAGTCGTTGCTGTTCCAGTCAACCCGCTCTTTGGTCACCTCTTCAATCTTGAGGGCCCGAAGCAGGGTGACCATATCAGTTTTTTGTGCCGTCGTCAGCGATTTGGAGAGTGACTTGAAGGAGGCTTTCTGGAAGTTCCGGCTTGAGCTGAAGATGCTCTCAACAACATCGTCGCGGTATGAGAAAATATCTTTGGCGTTGAACCTGGCGGTAAGGCGACCAGCGCGAAAAAGCACGGCCACAAGGGTTGCCACGGTGCCATATTCGTATCCGGTGGGGGCGCTCTTTAACTCCAGCTCAAGATCTTTGCCGCCGAGGTACTGGTTTTTGATTTTGGCAGTTATAGAGTCAATGCACTCAAGAGCATCGCCCACAAAGTTGCCGTTGGAGTCGAAAAAGGCAAAGTCGTTGCCGTCGTTAAACTTTGTAAGCTTGTCGTTCTGCCGCTCTTTGATAATCGAGGTTGCCAGCGCTTCGGAGAGCTGTTTGGAGGGGCGTTTGTAGAAAACATTATCGAGCACCTTTTTTTGAAGGCTGTTTACTTCTGCCTTGAAATTGGTTTCACTGAGTTGCACCGCATTGAAAAGGTAGATTGCTTGGGCGTTGGTATAGGCGCTGTTAATCAGGTTAAGGAGATCCTTTTCTCGTTCGTCCCGGATGACAGAGAATGAGCGGATGATTTGTTTGATGGTTACATCGCTGTCGTTCCTGTACTTGTCGTCCATGTAGGAGAATCGCAGGATCTCCTCAATCAGGTGGCTGATGGTGCTGAACTGTGCGTTGTCGGGGACAAGCGTGATCTTGTTCTTTCTGTCCCGGGTCTGCTGTTTGATGGTGTCAATAAAGTCAAGCCGGTTTTCGGTGACGCTGTAGAGGCTGCACACCTCAATCTGGAGCTCCTTGTTGGAGGAGCTGATGAGTTCATCGCCAAGGTCAGTGGTGACATGAAAATTGTAGGTAACGCTGTTGTCGCTGATTGCGGCGATTGAGCGGATGTAACTGTTTTTCTGCAATCGGGCGACCAGCTCTTTTTTGCGGATGAAGTGCTCAACCGTAAAATCCTTCATCTCGTCGAGGAGCTTTGTCTCCAGATCGGAGGTGATCTTGAAGCTGTTGTTGCTTTCAAGAAGGACTTTTGCCGTGGTCAAGGTTGTGAGCGCCTCTTCAATCAGGGGTTTCACGCTGTAGTAGTCGTCAACCGTAGAGATATAGACTTTTGTGATGTTTTCTGCCGTGGTTGCAACGAGTTCTGATACCGAGAGAAAGTGGATGGCCTTGAGCAGCCTGATGCCATCAACGTGCGACTCTTTCAGCATCTCCCGTGCAAGGTCGTACTTGTTTACCAGGGCAGCGGGTGGGGCCGTCTGCGCTTCGTCACAGATGTCAAAAGCGGTGGCAAAATTGTATGCGTCGAGCTTGCCCAGCTTGTTGCGCAATACATCGAAGGTGGTGATAATCATCCCTCGGGCGGCGACCTGCGAGGCAGTCAGGGCATTGGAGGCAAAGAGAAAGTTCTGCAGCAGCCTGAACTGGTAGTGGTGAAAGGGGTAGTAGATCGAGAATAACGCTTTGCTCTCTGACTTTGTGGGGATAGAGGCTTTGAGGTTGGTGATGTCGGCAATCTTTCCTGCGTTCTTGTCGAAAAAGGCTTCGAGCAACCGTTGCCCTTCATCGCTCTTTTGCAGCAGGCGACTGCGGATGATGACATCGACTTCGGTTGACTCAAGGTGAATCTTTGTTTTGAAGCGGTCAGTCACTTTGGTGAGCTGCTTTTGCTGATGCTGTTGTTGTTGATGACATCGTCAAGCTTCTCCTGGGCAATGGCGATGGTCCAGACTCTGGAGGAGATGGCAGAGAGTGATTCGCTCAGCCCTTCAAGGTCAAGCAGCGTAAACTTTTTCTGGCTGATGGCTTCGCTTGCTTCGTCGAAAATAAAGACGATTGTTTCGCCCTGCTGCTTTTCGAGGTAGCGGCTCAGTTCATCCTTGAGCTTCGATGCGCTGAAGCTGTCAATGATGGAGTTGAGATGGATGACGGTTTCGTCGTACTCCTGTTCGGTATATTTCCATGCGGTCAAGACTTTGCGAATGGTTGAGGGGACGCGCATGGAGCTTGCCCGGATGCTCTGCCACTCTTCACCGGTGAGCTGCTTCACTCTCTCTTTAAAAGCTGGGTAGTCGCCGTCCAAAAAGAGCTGATACTCCATATAGCCGTAGACAGAGTCAAGAAAACCGAGGCTTTTCAAAAAATTGCGGAAAAGGGTAAAGGCCAGCCCCTTGTCGGTATTCTGTTTGGCGATGTCGAGAGAGATAACCCGGTTGTTGCTGCTGGCGAATTTGCGCAGGTCGTTTTCGATGAGGGCCGCATCATTGAGCCCGGAGAGCCTCGGGATGATGCGCTCAATGGCCGGTGTTCCCATAATCATGTTGTTGCCGAGCAGGTAGCCGAGCATTTTGCCAAAATATGATTTGCCGGAGCCGTAAAAGCCCGAGAGCCAAACGCCGGTCTCTTTGATGCTGGAGTTGTACTTTGAGGCAAAGGTGGAGAGATGACGACCAATATTTTCGGTGACGATGTAGTTGTCGATCTCGTAACGGATCTCCTCTTCGACCTGCTCTTCAAGGTCAATGACATTCTTGATATCAATATCGAGGTTGAGACTCAACAGCTCTTTGATTTTGGGCATAGGGCACTCCACTATTTGACAAGATGGCATCGGTAGTTTGATGCAGGTTTGTGGTTGAGGAAGAGCAGTTCGTTGTTCCGGTAGTCGGCAGGATAGAAGATGACAAGCGGTATACCTTGCATCATCACGGAGTTGTGTTCCATGATGTTGACATTTTCGATACCGGTGCCTTCAAGAGCGCCGGTGTGAATGAGGAATGCTGTTTTTTCCGCTTGGCTTGCCTGGCAGATCTCCGTGACAATCAGGGAGAAAAGGCAGTTGGGATAGTCGTTCGTGAAGGCTTTGAATGAGGTGCTGATGTTTTCACGGTAAAATGCCTTGAAGCCATCCAGTGCATTACGTTCCTTGTCCGCTCCGTTGATGCTGTTGTATTCATCACCAAGCAGGTCGATACTTTTGACATACAGCTCAGTGACATCAATAAAATAACCATCGGGATAAAGCTCTTTTGCCTTGGCGATATACTCCTCTTCCTCTGCCGGGGGATAGACAAACAAAACGGTGTTTCCACCGTTTGCCGTTCGCTTCAGTTGCGTCCGATGTTCTTTGTGCAACGCCACGCGAAGGTCGTCAAATTTCTGCTTTTGTTCCGTGAGAAATGGCATCAACAAGCTCCTGTGGTGACAATTTTAACTGCACACTCAACGACTCCCCGGTAGAGGCGATATCAATAAACGGCATGAAGCTGATGTTTTTCAGCGACCGAATCAACTGCTCTCGTTCAAGAAACAAAAACTCCCGATATGGCGATTTCAGAATATCGGTGGCAGCATCATCCACACTGAGGATAACATACAAAAAGAAAAGAAGTTCATCCTCAGAAAGCCTGATATTGAGCAACCGTTTTTTTACTGCACCCTCAACCATTCCCAGCTTCTTGAGAATCGTGAGATACTTTGAACCAATTTTTTCCAGAGTCGAATCCGAGAATTTTTTCAACGGCAGGGAGTGACTCTGGCGATCTTTCAGGTAGGCAAACACTTCATCCCCGGCAATTGTTGTCCGACCGGAGAAGTAGACCTTGAGATAAACCTCTTTGGTAAGCAACCGGAACAGATCGTTGCCGGCAAGCAACTGCAAAAAAATTGCCCACCGTTTCAGAGTTTCCATACCAGGAGCATTAAAGAGCGCCACCATCAACTGCCTGTGCTGCTCACTGGCAAAAACCAGAATGCTGCGCTCTACCGCTGCAAGAAAGCGCTTCCGGGTGCTCTCCGTCCTGAAATCAAAAGCGTTGTTGGTCACCAGCAACTCCTTGAGATCAACCCGCCCTTTTCCTTTGGCAAATTGTGCCAATGCAACCTCAAGCAAGCTGAAATCCGGAATACTACCAATGATGTTGATGTCTGAATTATACTCTTGCATTATGTATTGGGGAGGCTCATGAATATTATATCAAACTTCTGAAGAGCGTTTGAAATGAACAACTGCTCCAAAGATGCAGCAGAAACCAAGTGAAATAAAACATACAAATCTATTTCGCCCTTATAAACGATTTCACCTAATATAAGCCGATATGAAATCAAGGCTTATACCTATATTTAGGTGGCTATAAAAGGCATATCAATAAAAATACCAAAAGTGGTAGGACAAAAGCTGTCCGTGGCAAGGTGCTCTTATTTCCCATTTTCTAACAGTCGCACGATTTTGCTATCTCAAAAAATCTTCGTTTGATGAGCTATATTTAATCACATCTATGCAGTCAACTGAACAACTGATATGTTTTAGTTCATACGGTTGCAAATATTCAAACCGAACCCTGTTCATTCACTCAACCTGCTCAATACAGTTGCTGCCCTGATAGCGGGCATTGTTGACCTGTGTTGATACCGGATAGATATCCAGAATACCGTTATCTGCGGGAACCAGAATCTTCTGAAGATTTCCGGGATCAGCTTCAAGCCACGTTTTCCAGTTTTCGGGTTCGAGAATTACTGGCATTCGGTCATGGAGAGTTGCTATCTGCTCATTTGCCGCAATGGTGATAATGGTGCATGTCGTTATTGCGGGCTCTTCGGTATTCTTTGGCTTCCAGGTATCCCACAATCCAGCAAATGCCATGGGTAAGCCATCAGCCCGGTGGATGTACCAGGGTTGCTTCTTTTTACCGTCGATACGCTCCCACTCATAAAAGCCGCTCGCTGGAATCAGGCAGTGGTTCCGCCCAACCAGATGCCGGTAATAGGGCTTCGAGACCAATGATTCAGCCCTTGCGTTTATTGGCCTGATTTTGGGAAGTTCCTTGGCCCAACGGGGAATCAAGCCCCATCGTGCCGAGGTGAGCTTATAAGGTTCATGGTTAGCCTGAAGGGTTATAATATCGGTTTCCGGGGGAATGTTGTACCGATTCGTCTGGGGGTAATCCTGATTCTCTTCAAACGGCAGCTCCAGTTGGCGAAGAAGATCAAGAAAGTACTTCAGTTCGTAAAACCCGAATCGTCCGCACATATTTTCCCCTCTTATTTCCGTTGACAAATATTCATGCTCATCACACTCTCTGTGCAGTAATATAGAACTACGAAGAGGTATCTGGAATGGCGGCCGTTCTTTTAACCAACTTTCCTTCTCGTCTTCAGAATGTATATTCTGGTAATGAAAACATGGAAAAACGATGAGACTCACCAGAATACATGCTGGCCCAGTGCTGGACTTCTTCACACCGGACTTCACAACGCTGCTTGAGCTGCCGCTTGCCGGCTCTCCTGTCTCCGCCGGCTTTCCTTCGCCTGCTGAAGACTATATTGAAATGGCTCTTGACCTGAACAAAGAGCTTATCAAGCACCCTGAAGCCACTTTTTATGCCCGAGTGAAAGGACACTCCGTGATTGATGCCGGCATTGAAGATGGTGACCTGCTGGTTATCGACAAGGCGCTTGATCAGAAAGACGGAGATATTGCTGTCTGCTTTATTGACGGCGAGTTTACCCTGAAGCGCTTGGCGTTGAAGGAAGACGGCATATACCTTCTCCCAGCCAATGCCGAATACAAGCCGATCAAAATCACCGAAGATAATGATTTCTTGATCTGGGGGATTTTATCCTATGTTATTCATAAGCCGAGATAACCGCGGCTGGAGACCACCCACCATGTTCGCCCTTGTCGACTGCAATAACTTCTACGCATCCTGCGAGCGTGCCTTCAAGCCCGCTCTGCGCCTGCGCCCTGTCGTCGTCCTTTCAAACAACGACGGCTGCATTATCGCCCGC